>Ga0209415_10000935_pt1 | contig 55873 bp, 54 predicted proteins | sample PeaSoiSIISIP2007_FD_187696 | JGI IMG/M metagenome (GOLD analysis project Ga0209415, IMG submission 187696) | Peat soil microbial communities from Weissenstadt, Germany - SII-SIP-2007 (SPAdes) (version 2) | ecosystem: Environmental > Terrestrial > Soil > Wetlands > Peat | place: Germany... | reverse complement strand
TGACTTCTTACAAATACCTACTTGCTGTTTCGTCTACTATTTAGTTTTCAAAGACCAAGCTTTTCGTTGCGACAGACTCAGCAACCTACCTGAATCGTTTCTGCTTGTCAACCCCAAAATTTCCTGCGGAGTCGTTTTCTGTCGGGGCGGAAAAGCTTTGTGCCTGCGACAGAGTCAAACTTTATAGCAAAAGCTTTGGAGAGAGTCAACAGGTTTAATGAGTAATTTTCTCTAACGACCTGCAATTTCTCTAACGGCCTGCAACAAACCGCTCGACTACCAGGTGGATGTTGCCTTGGGTCCGGCAAACAGGGGGGAGGGCAAGGAAAGGCCCGCCAGATTGCTCCTGCGGGCCTAGTTTTTCACGATCCTGCTGCCGGGGAACCGGCTTTTCACCTTACTTGTGCAGGAAAGCGATCTTGCCGCCGACGGTATCGGCGAAATCGGACACGCCATCGGTTACGTCATGGTAGATCCTTTCGCTTCTTTTACCCACCGTCTTGCCGAACTTGGCTATTTCCTTGCGGCTTTTGGCGCCGGACTGCGGGGCCAGAAGCAACCCGATACCGGCACCGACTACGCTGCCACCAACCAACATAAAGACGTCTGTCATGATGCTGCTTCTGCGTGCCATGGTCGCGCCTCCTTGAAGCGTTCATTCATCGACTAGGCTTATTTTAACGCCAAAGCGACCGCGAAGTCATGGCAATTCGCAACGGCGGGCTCAGCCGAACAGTCCCAGTTTTTTGAGCTCGACGAGCAGCGTCTCGTTGGTGAACGGCTTCACCAGGTAGGAAGTGGCGCCGCCGTGGTAGTAGGAATTGACCACCGTTTTCGGATCGTCGCAGCCGGTGGTCATGATTACCTTCGCCTCCTTGGCGGGAGGGATGCCGGCTGACTTCTCCAGCTCCCTGATGCGCACCAGCGCCTCGTCGCCGTTCAACACCGGCATCTTGATGTCCAGACAAATGAGCTGGTAGGGTCTCTGCTTTTCCAGGGCCAGTTGCACCGCCTGGATGGCCTCCTCGCCGTTGACCGCGATGCTGCAATCGCCGTAGGGGCTGAGCAAGTCGTTCAAAATCTCGCGGGTCAGGAAGCTGTCGTCGACGATCAGTATTCTCATCAGGGTCTCCTTCGGCAGGTCCGCGTGGGCGGCTACTGCTGCCGGCAGGTCGTATCCACGTAGCCATGCTTCGTCAGCATGCCCAGCACGTCGTCGACTTCAAAAGGTTTGATCAGGTAGTCGGTGCAGTCGCCCTCGATGAGCGCGTCCACCATGTCGGTGGTGGAGCTGAGCGAGGTTGCCATGATGATGGTGGCCCGCTGCTCACCGGTCACCCCCGCCGCCGCCTCGATGGCCCGCATCTGCCGCAGCGCGGTCTGGCCGTCCATCACCGGCATGACGATGTCCAGGAAGACCAGGCTGTAGGGGGTGCCTGCCGAGAGGGCCTGCTGGAACTGGTCCACCGCCACCTGTCCGTTGGCAGCCTTGTCAATCCCGTCGATACCGTAGTATTTGAGCATCCCTTCCATCATGGACAAAACGGCCTTCGAATCGTCGACTATCAGCGTCTTTGCCTGGCGTTTCATAAGTTTCCAAGACCTCTCATAACCGTTCGAACGATCACGCGGCGCGATCCCGCAACACCTTATCTATACAGGGAGTTGTGCAAGCCCAACCCTTACCCCCTTCGACGTCAAAAGTCAAACAATAACCAGATTACCAGTGATCTTCCGCCATCAGCGTCCTCTCCTTTTTTTAAAAAGGGCGACGGGGGGATTTGCACTCCGGCATGCTTTCGGCGGCCGGGCTTTTCAGGAGGCCTGCTTGAGCCGCTTGTTCAGGGTCTGGCGCCCCATCCCCAAAAGCTTGCTGGCCAGCCCCTGGTTCCCCTTGGAGAGCTTCATCGCCTCGGCGATCATGTACTCCTCGACCTCGTCGATGGTCGGGAAGTGCCCGAACATGGCCGACAGGGGGTTCTCCCCGCCGGCCGCCGACTGCGCCGCCCCCTTCTTGGGGCCGGGGCGCTCGTCGCCGATCACCGCCCGGAAGGTCTCCATGGAGAGGATGCCGGAGCCGTGCCTGAGCACCGCGTCGAACACCAGCGCCTCCAGCTCGCGCACGTTCCCCGGGAAGTGGTAGAGCGCCAAAAGCACGGCCAGCTCGGCCGGGGGGGTGGGCTTCTTCTTGTTGAGGGACGCCGCGGCGGCCGCCAGGAAGTGGTCGAGCAAAAGCGGCAGGTCGTCCAGCCGCTCCCTTAAAGGCGGCAGATGCACCCGGTGGCCGCACAGCCGGTAGTACAGGTCGTTGCGGAATTTCCCCTGCTTGATCAGCTCCTGCAGGTCGCGGTTGGTGGCGAGCACGATGCGGGCGTCGCTTTTCTTCAGGAAGTCCGAGCCGACCGGGTAGTACTCCCGCTCCTGCAGGAGCCTTAAGAGCTTGACCTGCGACATCTCGTTCAAGTCGCCTATCTCGTCCAGAAACAGCGTGCCGCCGGCGGCGCGGGTGATCAGGCCGTCGCGGGTCTGGTCGGCCCCGGTGAAGGCCCCCTTCTTGTGGCCGAAGAGGGTATCCGAGAACATGTTGTCGTCCAGGCCGGCGACGTTTAACGCCACGTACTCGCCGGAGCAGCCGGAGAGGTCGTGGATGGCGCGCGCGATCCGCTCCTTGCCGGTGCCGGTCTCGCCGGTGATGGTCACCGGCTGGCGGGTCCCCGAGACCACCTCCAGGTACTGGAAGATGGCGCGCATGTTCTTGTTGCCGGTGACGATGTCCTGGAAGGCCTCCGGGTGGTCGAGGCGGTCGGTCAGCATGTACTCCTTGAGTACCGACAGCTCGCTTGAGAGGTTGCGCAGTTCCAGCGCCTTCCTGACGGAGGTGATCAGCCGCTTCACCTCGATCGGCTTCACCAGGTAGTCGAAGGCCCCTTCCTTGATGCAGTTGACCACCGTCTCCACGTCGTTGTTGGCGGTGGCCAGGATCACCGGTATCTGCGGGTAGTGGGAGACGATCTGGGGGAGGAGTTCCAGCCCGGTCAGGTGCGGCATGCGCATGTCGAGCACGATCACCGCCACGTCTGCGCGCGCCAAAAGCCCCATCACCTGCCGGCTGTCCGGCTCGATGAGCACGTCGGGGTAGCCCGAGGTGATCAGGCAGCTCTTGCAGCTCTCCAGGATCTGGATGTCGTCGTCGACCAGCAGTATGCGCTGGTGTTCCTTGTTGTCCGTTCTCACGCGTGCTCCTTAGAGGCGGTTCTACGTTTGCCGGTTTTTCGCCGGCAGGGTGAACAGGAAGGTCGCCCCCTTCCCCACCTCGCCTTCGGCGCGGATCTCGCCGCCGTGGCGCTGGATGATGCGCTGCACGGTGGCCAGACCTATGCCGAACCCCTTGAACTCGTGCTCTCCGTGCAGCCTCTCGAACGGCGCGAAAAGCCTGCCGGCCTGCGCCATGTCGAAGCCTGCGCCGTTGTCGCGCACGAAATACTCACTCTTGTCGTTTCCGGTGGCGCCGAACTCGATCACGGCCTCCTCGCAGCCGCCGGTGTACTTCCAGGCGTTCTCGAACAGGTTGTCGAGCACCACCCGCAACAGCGCAGGGTCGCCGGTGGCGGCAAGCCCGGGGGCGATCAGGAAACGGGCGCGGCGCTCCGGCTCCCTGAGCCTTAGGGTCGCGGCCACCGTACCCGCCATCTCGCTTAAGTCGACCTCCCCGGTGGCAAGCTCTAAGCGGGAAAGCTTGGCGAAGTTGAGCAGGGTGCCGATCAGCTCTCCCATGCCCACCGTCTCCTGGTAGATGATGTCCACGAAGCGGTTGCACTGTTCGTCGAGCGCCGGGCCGTAGAGCTCCTGGATCACCTGGCAGTAGCCGTTGATGTTGGTCAAAGGCGAGCGGAGGTCGTGGGAAACCGTGTAGCTGAAACGCTCCAGGTCGCCGTTGGCGACCTCAAGCTCGGCTGCATGGGCGGCGAGGCTCAGGTTCAGCTCCTCGATCTTGCGGGCGCTCTTAAGGCGCTCGGTTACGTCCTGCTTGACCGCCACCAGGTGGCTCACCCGCTTATTTTCGTCGAAGACCGGCGCCAGCGAAAGCTGCTCGAAGTAGCGGCCGCCGTCCTTTCTCACCCCTTCCACCTCCCCTTGCCACTCAAAGCCGGCAAGCGCCGCCGCCCAGCTCTCCTCGCCCGCCTGCTGCAGGTCGCGCAGGTTGCGGCCGGACACCTCCTCAGGGCCGTAGCCGGTCAACTGGGTAAAGCGGGGGTTCGCGTACTCGATCACGCCGCTCGTGTCGGTGATCACGATGGCGGAGGTGCTCTGCTCCACCGCGCGGGAGAGCTTGCGGATATGCTCCTGCTGGGCCTTGAACGCCCGCTCCATCCTGAGCGCGGCGAGCGCCGCCTCGACGGCGGAGAAAAGCTTCGCCGAATCGACCGGCTTCATCACGTAGCGGCTGATGCCGATCTCGATGGAGTCGGTCAGGTAGGCCACGTCCGAGTGGGCGGAGGTGACGATCACCGGCAGCTCGCGGTTTTTCGCCAGCATGCAGCGGGCCATCTCGATGCCGCCCATGACCGGCATGCGGATGTCGGTCACCACCAGGTCCGGGGCAAGCTCCTCGAACAGCGTGAGCCCCTGCGCCCCGTTGCAGGCCGACAGCAGGGTCAGCTCCGGGAAACGCCGCCCCAGGAGGGTCAGCACCGTCTCGCGGGTGATCGCCTCGTCCTCGACGTACAGGAGGGTGATCCCCTTCTCCTCGGCCCGGGGAGCCACCTCAGACCTCGATCCTGAATTCGGCCCCGTCCCCCCGGTTGCAGGCGGTCAGCGAGCCGTTCATGTTCTTCTCCACGATGTTCTTGGCCATGTACAGGCCGATGCCGGTCCCCTTCCCCTGCTCCTTGGTGGTGAAGTAGGGCTCGAAGATGCGCGGCAGCACGTCCTCGGCGATGCCGCCTGCGTTGTCCCGCATGGTGAGCACCGCCCGCTCGCCCACGCAGGCGATGCCGACGCTGATGCAGGGGTCCGGGCAGCTCTGGCCGGCGAAGGCGTCGACCGCGTTGTTGACGATGTTCAAAAGCACCTGGGAGAACTCGTTCGGGTGGCCGACGATCAGCGGCGAGGCGTCGGCGGAAACCTCCACCCGGATACCCCGGTCCTTCAGTCGCCCCTGCACCAGGGCCAGGGTGCGGTCCACCACGCTCTTCAGCTCGAACTCGCTTTTTTCCTTGTCCGGGGCGAAGAAGTTGCGGAAGTCGTCGATGGTCTGCGACATGTGCCTGACCAGCTGCATGATCTTGTCGGTCGACCCCTCCAGGTACTGCCTGGAAAAATTGCCGTACTCGTAGGAAAGGGTCAGGTCCTGCACCAGAAGGCCCACCGCGTTCAGAGGCTGGCGCCACTGGTGGGCGATGTTGCCGATCATCTCCCCCATCGCCGCCTGGCGCCCCTGCTGCATGAGCACCTCGTCCTTTCTGCGCAGCTCCTCGAGCGCCTGCAGCCTTTCGGCGGTCTCGCGGGAGAGCTCGGCGGTGCGCTCCTTGACCCGCTGTTCCAGCTCGCGGTTCAGGTTGCTCAGGGACTGCTGGGCCACCAAGAGCTCCTGGTTCTTCTCGGCGGCAAGCTCGTAGGTGGCGAGCAGAAGCTCGATGGTCTGGGCGGTGGTGGAGCGGATCCGGTAGCTGGTGCCGCGGTAGCCGATCACCACTTCGCCCCCCCCCTCACCCTCCAGACGGGCGCAGTTGCCGGCCAAAACGGAGGCGATGCGCGACAGCAGCAGGCGGTTGCTGTAGGGCTTGGAGACGAAGTAGTCGGCACCCGCCTCCAGCGAGTGCAGCACGTCGGCCGGGTCGTTCAAATGGGTAAGCAGGATGATCGGCGTCTCCCGCACCTCCTCGCGCTCCCGCACCCGCCGGCAGAGCTCGAAACCGTCCATCTCCGGCATCAGGATGTCGCTTATGACCAGGTCGGGCCGGCAGGCAAGGATCTCCTTCAAGGCCTCGGAGCCGTTGCGGGTCACCCGGGTGCGATAGCCGTGCGCCGCCAGCACCTGCTCCAAGAGCCTCGCCTGGGTGGGGCTGTCGTCTACGATCACGATGGTGGCGGTTTTCACCGGTACTCCCTGTTGCATTGTAGATTGCTCCTTTATCTCGGCTCGGCGCCCGCGCGGGGCCTGACCAACGCTGCCAAAAGTTCCACGATTTCCTCGGGGGGAAGCACGAAGCCCGCGGCGTCCAGCTCCACGGCCTTGCCGGGCATGCCGAAGACCACGCAGCTCTCCCGGTTCTGGGCCACGGTCACCCCCCCCTTGTCCCTGATCAGCTTCAGGTCGACAGCACCGTCGCTCCCCATGCCGGTCAGGATCACCCCCGCCGCCCGCGCCCCGTAGCGCAGCGCCACCGAGCGGAAGAGCATCCCCGCCGAGGGGCGGACCCCGTTCAGGGGAGGGGCCGTCGTCAGGGCGACCATCTCCCCCGCGCCCACCTCCAGGTGGTGGCCGTCCGGCGCCAGGTAGACCCGCCCCGGCAGGATCTGCATCCCCTGGGCGGCCACCTGCACGGGCAGCCGGGAGTTCTGGTTCAGCCAGCGGGCGAAGTCGCCCACGAACCCCTCGGCCATGTGCTGCACCACCAGGATGGCGGCGCCGCAGTCGGCGGGAAGCCCGGCCAGGATCTGCTGGACCAGGGGAGGCCCTCCGGTGGAGGCGCCGATCGCCACCACCTTGAGCGGCCCCGCGTCCGCCGGCAGGCTACCGGCCAAGGGCGGCGCGGGGACCGGCACCCTCTGCGGGGTGCGGCGCACCACCTTGATCTCGGACATGAGCTTTACGTGCTGCACGATCCTGGCGACCGAGGGGGCGTGCCCCGGCGTGCCGACCGGTTCCGGCTTGGCCAAGACCATGAGCGCTCCCGCCTCCATGGCCCGAAACAGGGTGTCCGCGTCGTGCGGGTCCATCTTGCCGGTGATGATGACGATGGGGAGCGGCAAGGTGGACATGATGGCCCGGGTCGCCTCCAGCCCGTTCATGCCGGGCATGTTGAAGTCCATGGTCACCACGTCCGGGGCGAGCCGGCGCACCGCCTCCAGCGCCTCTTCGCCGCTGGCCGCCGTGCCGACCACCTGGATCTCCGGGTCCGCCTCGAAGGCCGCCACCAGCACCTGCCGGACCGTATTGGAATCTTCCACTACAAGAAGTCTTATCATGTCGTCCCGATACCCCTGGCAAAATCTGATCGAGCCCTATTCGTAGCTTGCATCGAACGGTTTCATCGTGAAAGGCAACAAAACCGTGGCGCCGGCATGGCCATCTACGGTGAGGTCGATCCTAAGTTCACGTCAGCTTCTTGATGATCTCGATCAAGCCGCTTTGATCGAAGCTCGACTTCACCAGGTAGGCGTTGGCCCCCACCTCGATGCCGCGCTCCCGGTCGGCGCGGGACTCAAGGCCTGTGACCAGCACCACCGGCAGTTCCCCGAACCGGCCGTCGGCACGGATGGCGGCGGTCAGCTCGAAGCCGTCCATGCGCGGCATCTCCACGTCGGAGACCACGACGTCGCACCCCTCGCTCTTCAGCCGGGAGAAGGCGTCCACCCCGTCCACCGCCGTGCGCACCTGGAAGCCCGAGGACTCCAGGATGTTCTTCAAAAGGGTGCGCGAGGTGATGGAATCTTCCGCCACCAGGACCGACACCCGGCGGCTGCGGGAGCGGGCGGCCGCCGCCCCCCCGACCCCGGCCGCGGCACCCTGCACGGCGGAGCGGAACAGGTCGCTTACGTTTAGAATCGGCACCACCCGGCCGTCCCCGAGGACGGTGGCGCCGGCCACGTTCTTCACCCGGGAGAGCTGGGGACCCAGCGGCTTGACCAGGATCTCCTGCACGCCGAGCACCCGGTCCACCGCAAAGGCCAGGCGCCGCTCGGCCGCCGCCAAGAGCACCACCGGCTGGAAACCGTCCCCCTCCTCCTCGCGCTGCGACAGCTCCAGAAGGCGCGACAGCCGGGCTAAGGAGAAGAGCTCGCCGTCCAAAAGCACCGTCTCGCGGTTCTCGACGCTGCCGATCTCGGCCAAGGGCACCCGGGCGGTCTGCTCCACGTGGGCGGCCGGCAGCATGCAGGGACGCCCCCCCGCCTCCACCAGAAGCCCGCTCATCATGGAGAAGGAAAGCGGCAGGTAGAGGCGGAACCAGGTCCCCTCCCCCCGCACCGAATGCAGGGTCACGTGCCCCCCCAGGCGCTCCAGCGTCTCGCGCACGATGGGAAGCCCCACCCCCCGCCCGGAGAGCGAGGTGATCACCTGGCTTGTGGAAAGGCCGGACTCGAAGACGAGCTGCAAAAGCTCCTGTTCGGAGAGTTCCTTGAGCGCCTCGGCAGATGCGACTTCGAGCTTCAGGGCCGCCTGCCTCACCTGCTCCAGGTCGATGCCGCGCCCGTCGTCGCTCACCGTCACCTCGGCCAGGTTCGCGTCCAGAAGCCTGACCGCGATCCGGATCTCCCCCCTGGGGCCTTTCCCTGCGGCGGAGCGCTGAGCGGGCTTCTCCACCCCGTGGTCCATGACGTTGCGCAGCATGTGCAGAAGCGGCTCCTTGAGCTCGGCGAGGATGCGGCGGTCCAGCTCGATCTCGCCCCCTTCCAGGGTCAATTCCGCCTCCTTGTCCAGCTCCCGCGCCAGGTCGCGCACCAGCTTGACGAAGGGGGGAGCCAGCGTGGAGAAGGGGAGCAGGTGCAGCTTCTTGACGTCCTCCAGGAGCGGGTCGGTGAGACAGCGCAGCCCCCACAGGTGCCGCTCCGTCCCCCTTTTCAGCTCTTTCAGGCGGCTTTGCGCCAAAAGCTCGCCCTTAAGGCTCTCCTCCAGGAGGGAGGCGAGCCGGGGGAGGCGCTCGCCGCTCCCCGCGCGCAGCGCCTCGCGGGCGAACTCCTGCGCCCGCACGCGCTGCGATTCCCGGGCGGCAAGCTCGGCGACGGCGGCGCCCACCTGCTCGACCAGCGCGCTGGCGGCAAGCTTGGTGCTGATCAGTTCCTCCGCCTGCAATAAAAGCGCCCCCAAGAGCCGGGTCGAGACCCGCACCGTCTCGTCGGCGTGCCCCGCGGGCTCGCGGCCGGTCGGAGCGGGTTCCGCCGGCTGCGGCGCCTCCCCCGCAGCCGGGCCCGGCCGCTTGGCGTCCCCGGGCAGCGGGGCCAAAGGGGGCTCCCCGCCGGGCGCGGCTTTAGCGGCGGCAGCGGGATTTAGCCGCTCGGCCGGGGGCTCGGAGGCCGGCCGCCGGTGAAGGATCAGTTCCGAGATCAGCTCGACCCCGCCGTGCAGCCGGTCGAAGACCGCCTGCTGAAGCGGCGCCTCGTCCCGCTTCAGCGTGGAGAGGAGCTCCTCCAGGTCCTGGCAGACCGCCGCCGCCCCGGTCAGGTTCACCGCGTGCGCCGCCCCCTTGAGCGTGTGCATGCGCCGGAAGGTGCTTTCCAGGAGGCGCTTTCGCTCCTCGGGGAGCCGCTCGTTTTCCAGGGCGACCAAAAGGGTGGTCAGGGCGCCCAGGTGATCCTGCGCCTCGACGCGGAAGGTCTCCAGGAGCTGTTGCAGGAAAAGGTCGGCGTCAGCCATGGCGCGTTTCCTCGCAGCGCCCCGCCCCCGGGCGGGTATGGCGGGTCAAAGGCCTCACGACACCTGGTACCGGCTGACCAGTTGCTTAAGCTTCTGGTTCAGCTCGTAGAGGTTCTTGGCCGCGGTCTCGATCTGGCGCGACCCCTCCACGTTCTGGCCGCTGGCCTGGTTGATGCTCTGGATGGCGATGGCGATCTGGTCCATGCCGATCGCCTGTTCCTGGGTGGAGGTGACGATCTGCAGGGTGGCGTTGGCCGCCTCCTCGATGGAGACCGCGAGCTGACGGATCGACTCGCCCGCCTCGCCGGACTGCTTCACGCCGGCCCCCACCGCCTTGGAGCCCTGCTCGGTGGCGAGCACCGCCGCGGTGGTCGCCTTCTGGATCAGCCCCAGGATGCCGCGCACCTGGGCGGTCGCCTGCTTGGACTGGGTGGCGAGGTTTTTCACCTCCTGGGCCACCACCCCGAAACCCTTGCCGTGCTCGCCCGCTTTCGCCGCCTCGATGGCCGCGTTCACCGCCAGGAGGTTCGACTGTTCGGCCAGGTCGTTCACCGTGGCGATGATCTCGCCGATCGCCTGGCTCTGCTCGCTCAGGTTGACGATGCGCTCGGCGATGAACCCCATGCGCTCGTCGATGCCGCGCATGCCGTCGATGGCGGAGTCCACCGACTCCCGGCCGGCCCTGGCCACCGTCACCGCCTTGTGCGAGCTCTCGTAGACCTGGCGGGACTTTTGCGAGGCGAGGTCGGTGGTCTGGCGCACCTCCTGCACGGTGGCGTTGGTCTCCGAGACCGAGGTGGCGGTCTGCGCCGAGGAGGAGGCGAGCTCGGAGACCGTGGTCATGATCTCGCCGGCGGAACTGGCCAGCACGTTCACCACCTCGCGGATCTCCAGGTTGAGCTCCCGTAAGTTCTTGGTCATGGTGCGGAAGGAGAGGCCCAACTGGTCCTTGGGAGAGGCGAGGGTCACCTCCACGCTGAGGTCGCCGGCGGCGATGCGGTCGGCGGTGGCGGCGAGGCTCTTAAGCGAGCACACCATGTCCCGCATGGCCACCCCGAAGACGTCGCGCTCCGAATTGGGGACCACCTCCAGTTCCAGGTCGCCCAGCGCAATGCGGTTGGCGGTCTCCCCCATGTGCCTAAGCGAATGCACCATCTTCCCCATGGCCCGCAAAAGCATGCCGATCTCGTCCCGGGCGTCTGAATCGATCTCCACCGAGACGTCGCCGACCGCCAGCCGGTCGGCCGCCTGAAGCGCGCGGTCCAGGGGACGGATGATCGAGGAGGTGATCAAAAAGGCGGTGAGCACCGCGAGCCCCCCCGCCAGGACGATAAGCAAGGCGGTGACGGCGAAGGTGTTGCGCTCGTTGTCCAGCGCCTCGCGCTCGTAGCTTTGCGCCTTGTCGGTAGCGAACTTCAGCACCTCGTCGGTCAGGTTGTCGATCTTCAAGACCGCGTTACGGGCATAGGTCCGATGGTAGAGCGCCGCCTGGCGGACCTTGCCGGCCCGCACCATGGCGATGGCCCGCGCCCGCACCGGCTTCCACTCGTCCATCGCCTCCTTGATCTGGTCCATCTTCGCCTTGTCGCCCAAAAAGCGCTCCCGGGCCAGCGCCAGCGACTGGTAGGCGGCAGCCTGGTCCTTCTCGAGGTTGGCGAGCGCCATCTCCACTTCCCGGGGATCGTTGGCGTAGATGATCAGGTCCTTCATGGAGCGGTGCATCCGGATCACCTGCTCCTGGGTCTCGCGCACCGCGTTGGTGACCGTGAAGGGGTGGTCGTAGAAGTTTTCCAAAAGGTGTGCCTGAGCGGACAGGTTCCTCAGGGACAAAAGCCCGATGAGGACCAGAAACAGCACCACGATACCGAAGCCGGCGACCAGCCTGGACCGGATCTTGAGATTGCTCAGCATGCCTCCTCCTTTGTACGACGCGTTCAAAAGTTGAAAAATCAGGCGCCGGTGCCGCGGCCGCGGTCCGGCATCACTCGTCGTGTACCACGATCCTCTTGTCGGCGAGGATTTTCCCCATGTCCAGAAGCGCCAGCCGCTCCACCGTCACCCCGGTCAGGAATTCCTCCCGGATGCCGGTGAAGGTGACCGGCGGCGGCTGCAGCTCGGAGGCCATGAGCGTGCGCAGGCCGAGCACCGCGTCGGCCAGCAGGCCGAACTCCATGCGGCCGTTGCCCACCACGATCACCCGGTTCAGGTCGCAAAGACCCGGGGCGGGAAGCTCGAAGAAACGTCTCAGGTCGACGATGGAGACGATCCGCCCGCGCAGGTTGGTGATCCCCAAAACGAAAGGGGGGGTACAAAAAAGCGGCGTGAAGTCGGCAAGCGGCAGAGTTTCCGCCACGTACGACATCTCCACCGCGTAACTTTCCCCGGAAAGCCTGAACTCCAGGCAGTCGAGCCTCTCCCCCGCGCGGGGCTCCGGGGCCGGACGCCGGGCGAGCAGTTGAGCACGCTCCCTTAAAAGGGCGCGCTCCTTTTCCGCCGACAGCGCCGGCTGCTCCAGAAGCGCCGCATTGGCCGACTCCAGCCGCTCCAATAGCTCCTGCCAGTCGATTTCCTTGAACGCCTTCTTCATAAAAGCTCCGTGCTATCGAAAAACCGCGCCATCCTGCTAGAGTTCCCCCGCCAGGTTGCGGATGATCCGGGCCAGCTCGCCCGCCGTCATCCCTCCCGCCTCCTCCAGCACCTCCTGCGGCCCGCGCCGCTCCAACAGCCGCAGGGCGTTGGCGAAGCTGCGCCCCGCCTCTCGGCGCAGGCCGCTTTGCCGCTGCAGGTTCCCCATGGCGAAGTAGGCCAGAAGGTGGTCGGGGTCGATGTAGAGCGCGCGCCTGAGCGAGTTGAGCGCGCCGGCCGGGTCCTTAAGCTGCTCGTGGATCAGGGCCAAAAGGTAATGGCTGGTGGCGGCCAGCCGGTCACAGTCGATGGCCTGCCGGCAGCAGTCGCGCGCCTCGTCCAAGAGGCCTGCGTTGACGAGCGCGCGGGCGGCGAACGCCAGCGCCCCGGCCCGCTCCGGCGGCGACAGAGCCGCGGCGGCGGCGCGGGCCCGATCGGCCGCGGCCAGGTAGTCGCCGGCCCGGTACAAATCCTTCGCACGCTGCACCTCGTCCGGCGGCTGAACGCTTAGCGCAGCCGTCCCGGGTGCCGCCCCGGGTGCCGCCGCAGGGGGCGCAGCCGAAGGCACGGCCGGCCGCGCAGTCTGCGGCTGCGGCTGCGGCGGCTGCGGTGCCGGGGCGCCGGGAAAAGGGGGCAGCGGGGACGGCGCCCGAGCGGGAGGTTCCCACAAAAGGGGGCGGGCCGCCCCCGCCGCCGCGCCGGCAGTCTTGCGCAGCGCCAGGGCGCCTGCGTGCTGGTGGCAACGGAAGCCGGGGAGGTTGCCGTGGTCGACCTCGGTGGGGGCCAGGAAGAGCCAGCCTCCCTCGGTCAGCGCCCGTTGAAAACGCCCGACCAGCCGCTCGATCTGCGGCGGGTCGAAGTAGAGCAGCACGTTTCGGCAGAAGACGACGTCCAGCTCGTCGTCTGCCAGCCCCACCGACGACCAGTCGTCCAGCAGGTTCAGCTGGCTGAAGCGCACCAGCTCGCGGATGCGCGGCGCCAGCAGGTACCTGCCGTCCTCCCGCTGGCTGAAATACTCCATCAGCCACCCCGGGGCGCTGCGGAAGGACCACCGGCTGTAGGCCGCTTCCCGCGCACGCTCCAGCGCCTGCGCGTTGATGTCGGTGGCGAGGATGGTCAGCTTCCACTCCGCCAGGTCGGGGATCATCCGGCTTAAGAGGATGGCGATGGAATACGGCTCCTCGCCGCTGGCACAGCCGGCGCTCCAGATCCTCAGGCGCTTGTCGGTGGCCCGTTTGGCCGCCAAAAGCTCCGGCAGCACCTCCCGCTCCAGGAGCCGGTAGCTCTTGGGGTCGCGCAGGAAATAGGTCTCGCCGATGGTGAGCACCGGCATCAGCTGGTCGAGCTGCGCCCGCGAGAGGTGCCCCGACATCAGAAAGCCCAGGTACTCCTCAAGGCCCGGAAAATCCGCCCCCTCCGCCAGCGGCGCCAGTCTCTGCCTCAGCTCGCCCAGACGCTCGGCCGGGAAACGAAGCCCGGTCTCCCGCGCCAGGAACTCGGCGAAGTTGGGGAGGATCTCCCCCGCCTCGACGCTCATGGCGCCAGCCGTTCGAGCGCGTCGAGCAGGAGGGCCTCCTCGGCCGGGAAGAGCAGGGTCTCAAGGTCGTGGATCAGCACCAGCCCCTGCGGAGTGCGGGCCACCGCCTCCAGGTAAAAGGTCCCCGGCACGATACCCTCGGGGGGCGTCAGTTCCGCCGCCTCAGGCTCGATCACCTCGCCGGTGCCGTCCACCGCCAGCGCCACGGTAAGCCGTCCGGCCCGGGCGATGACGAACTGGTCCGTGCTCGCGATCTCCCGCTCCGGCAGCCGGAAGCGTCGCCTCAGGCTGATCACCGGCAGCACCTCTCCCCCAAGGTCCAGGACGCCGAGCACGATCTCCGGGGCCTGCGGCAGGGGGGTCACCGCCGCGGCCCGCACGACCCTCTCCACCGCCGACAAACGGAGCGCGTAACGCCGGTCCTGCAAGGTGAAAGTCAGCATGGGTGCTGCGCTCATCGCTTCCTCGCTCAAGCCAGATGCCAAGACTCTGTTATAATCAGTAAAACATTAGAAACAGTACCCAAGGAAGCTCATGAATTCAAGCGGAAAAGCATACCCGCGCAGCATTTTCTCCGCTGCTGCCGCCAGGCGCGGGAGCCGCGACGGCCGTCGTCGGCCGGGGCCCCCCGGCGCGACCGCTTCGGGGAGCGGCCCGCGCTGTTTTCGCTTTATGAACAGAGGGGAAATATGCTAAGTAATCAGCCTGTTTGCCGACTTTCCCGTCAGGAAGGCACTTCATGACCCCCCGGAAGCGACCGTCAGGGGAGACCGCGCACCAGCTGGCCACCGAGTTGCGGGCCGCGCGCGGGCAGACGCGGGCGCTGGCCGCGCAGCTCGGCACGGCCAAGCGCCAGCTTGCGGAGAAGCAGCAGGAAATCATCCGGCTCAGCGCACGGCAGCAGTGCGCCGACGAAGAATACGCCGCCGCCAACGAGGAACTGCGCAACAGCAACGACGAGCTGGAGATCTCCCGCGTGCAGCTGCAGGGGCTCAACGAGGAGCTCCAGGCGGTGAACGTGCGGTTGCAGGGGAGCATCGGCCTGAGCGAATTGCAGATCGCCCAACTGCAGGCGATCCTGGACTCGCTCAACGACGGCGTCGTCATCTCCGACCTTGACGGCCGGCTGTTCCACTGGAACCCCGCCGCCCTGGCCATGCACGGCCTGGAGCCGGAAGAGGCCCAGCGGCTGCAGTACGCTACCCTGGCCGAGCAGTTCGACGTCTGCACCCTGGACGGCCGGCTGCTCCCCCTTGAGGAGCGTCCGCTGTCGCGCATCCTGCGCGGGGAGAGGCTTAAGAACCTGCAGCTCTCCATCCGCCGGCGCGGCGCCGACTGGCAAAGGATCTTCAGCTACGGCGGCACCTCGGTTAGGGACAAGCGCGGCAACCCGGTGCTGGCGGTCATTTCCATCGGCGACGTCACCGAGCACCAGGAGGCGGTGCAGGCGCTCGTGCGCGCCCACGACGAACTGGAACTGCGGGTGCGGACGCGGACCGAGGAACTCGCCCGGACGGTCGAGACCCTGAAGGTGGAGGTGGCCGAGCGGCAGCGCGCCGAGGCGAGCCTCAGGACGCTCAACGCGCTCTACGCCCTTTTGAGCGCCATCGACCTGGCCATCGTCCGCGCCTGCGACCGCGACGCCATCTTTCGAGACTTCTGCCGCATCGCCGTGGAACACGGCGGGTTCCTGCTCGCCTGGGTGGGGATAGTTGACGAGGGGAGCGACGAGATCAGGCAGGTGGCGGCCTGCGGGGCCACCTCCTACCTGGACGGGGTGCGGGTGAGCGTCGACGAGCGGCGCCCGGAGGGACGCGGCCCCACCGGCACCTCGGTGCGCAACGGCACCCACCACATCTGCAACGATTTCCTGAACGATCCCTGCGTCGGCACCTGGCAAAAGAAGGGGGTCCGCTTCGGCTTCCGCTCCTCGGCGGCCATCGCCCTGGCCGAGGAAGGACGGGTGATCGGCGCGCTCACCGTCTACGCCGGGGAGAAGGACTTTTTCGACCAGCAGCACATGGCGCTTTTGGTCCGGATGGGTGCGGACATCTCCTTTGCCCTGGACAACTTAAAGCGCGAGGCGCGCCGGCGCCAGGCGGAGCGGGCGTTGCAGGACGAGACCCTGGAGCGGCTGGCGACCATGGAACACCTGCGCGAGAAGGAGCGCCTTTTGATCCAGCAGAGCCGGCAGGCGGCGCTGGGCGAGATGATCGGCAACATAGCCCACCAGTGGCGTCAGCCCCTGAACACCCTGGGGCTTTTGGTACAGGAGCTGCAAATGAGTCACGAATGCGGCCAGTTCAGCGGCGAGGCGCTGGAGAAGTCGGTGGACGACGCCATGCAGGTGATCCGCCACATGTCGCAGACCATCGACGACTTCCGGCACTTCTTCCAGCCGGACAAGGAGAAGGTCACCTTCCGGGTGGCGGAAGTGGTCGACAAGGTGGTGAACATCGTCGGCGCGAGCCTGAAGCAGCACCGGGTCGAGCTTGCCATCTCCACCAGCGGCGAGGCGCTCATCCACGGCTATCCCAGCGAATACTCGCAGGTGCTTTTGAACGTCCTTTTGAACGCGAGGGACGTCTTCGTCGAGCGCAACGTGGAAAACCCGCGCATCGACCTTACGGTGTTCGAAGAACAGGGGAGGGCGGTGGTGCAGATCGACGACAACGCCGGCGGCATACCCGCCCAGATCGTGGACAAGATCTTCGACCCCTATTTCACCACCAAGTCGCCGGACAAGGGGACCGGGGTGGGGCTGCACATGTCCAAGGCCATCATCGAGAAGAACATGAAAGGAAGCCTGACCGCCCGCAACCATGCAGACGGGGCCCGGTTCAGGATTGAGGTATGAGTATGGGTACTGTGGAAGGTGGCGAGGGGAGCATCCTTTTGGTGGAGGACGAGGAAATGGCGAGATCCAGCCTGAGCCGGATGCTCGCCATGAAGTTCCCCGCCAGCCGCCTGTACACGGCGGAGAACGGCCGCAGCGGCCTGGAGCTGTTCCTGAGTCACCGCCCGCAGGTGGTGATCACCGACATCAACATGCCGCAGCTAAGCGGCATCGAGATGGCGCGCGCCATCCGCGACGAGAGCCACGAGGTGCAGATCGTGGTGCTCTCGGCGCACTCGGAGCTTGCGTACCTGCAGGCGGTGGTGGCGATGGGGGAGAACACCCACTACCTTTTGAAGCCGACCGACCGCAACGAACTTTTCGCCGTGGTCGGCCGCTGCCTGGCAAGTAACGCCTAGTTCTTCCAGTGGACGCTCTTCAGGGTGGCCTGGCCGGCCGCTTCCTTCCTGGTGGGGAGCATCCTGTTTTTCTCGTCGACGAAGACCAGCTTGGGCTCGTGGGCCTGGGCCTCCGCCTCGGACATGTTGACGAAGCTGGCGATGATCACCAGGTCCTGCGGGGCCACAAGCCTCGCGGCGGCGCCGTTCAGGCAGATGACGCCGGAGCCGCGCTCGCCTTCGATGGCGTAGGTCTCAAGCCTGCTGCCGTTGTTCACGTCCCAGACGCAGACGGCCTCGTAGGGGATGATGTCGGCCGCTTCCATCAGGTCGAGGTCGATGGTGATGCTCCCCTCGTAGTGCAGGTCGGCGCCGGTAATGGTCGCCCGGTGAATCTTGCTCTTCAACATCTTTCTTTCCATTAGTTCCCCCTATGCCTCTCCGAGTATGCAGTTGTCGATGAGTCGCACCTCGCCAAGCCTCACGGCCAGGGCGAGAAGTGTCCTTTTATCCGCCGCAGCCAAAGGCTCAAGCGAGTCCTGATCCCTGAATTCCAGATAGTCGATGCGCGCCGCGGGCTCCGCCTCGATGACGGCGAGCGCCGCAGCCTTGAGCCTCTCCACGCGTGTTTCGCCGCTCTCGAAAAGCAGCCTGGCCGCCGCCAGGGAGCGCGACAGGCAAAGGGCCTTCACCCGCTCCTCGACGCTCAGGCGCGCGTTGCGCGAGCTCATCGCCAGCCCGTCGGCCTCTCTCACGATCGGCATCCCGACGACCTCCAGGTCCATGTTCAGGTCCGTTACCATGCGCCTGATCACGGCCAGCTGCTGGAAGTCCTTCTTGCCGAAGAGCGCTACCTTGGGCGCCACGACGTTGAACAGCTTGGCGACCACGGTGGTCACGCCGCGGAAGTGCCCCGGGCGGCTCGCGCCGCAGAGGTGGTCGGTCAGCCCCTCCACGTTCACCCAGCTCTGGTAGCCGGCCGGGTACATGTCGGAGGCCTTGGGGGCAAAGATCACGTCCACGCCCGCACCGGCGGCGATCCTCTTGTCCCGCTCCAGGTCGCGGGGGTAGCTGTCCAGGTCCTCGTTGACCCCGAACTGGGTGGGGTTGACGAAGATGCTCGCCACCACGATCGGCGCCCGTTTCTTGGCCTCGACCATCAGCGAGGCGTGGCCGTCGTGCAGATACCCCATGGTCGGGACCAGGGCGATCTGGCCTTTGTGCTCGCGGCCGAACTGCTGCATGGCTAAAACCGAATCGATCACTATCATTTGAAGCTGTGCCTTTCTTCCGGGAAGGCCCCGGTTTTCACGTCTGAGATGTAGCTTGAAACCGCCTCGCCGATCAGCGGGGCGAGTTCCGCGTAACGCTTGACGAATTTCGGAGAGTATTTGCTGCAAAGCCCCAGGATGTCGTGGATGACCAGTACCTGCCCGTCGCAGGAGGGGCCGGCGCCGATGCCGATGGTCGGGATGGCAAGTTCGGCGCTGATGCGGGCGGCAAGCGGAGCCGGGATCCCCTCCAGCACCACCGAGAAGGCGCCGGCGCGCTCCACGGCACGGGCGTCCTCCAGAAGTTTCTCCGCCTGCTCCTCGCTTTTACCCTGCACCTTGAAGCCACCCATGCGGTGCAGCGACTGCGGGGTGAGGCCGATGTGCCCCATCACCGGGATGTCCATGTCGGTGAGAGCGGCGATGGTGTCGGCCACGTTACTCCCCCCTTCCAGCTTGACCGCGGCGGCCCCCCCTTCCTTGATCAGGCGCCCCGCGTTCAGCCGGGCATCCCTCAAGTCCACCTGGTAGGAGAGGAAGGGGAGGTCGGTCACCACGAACGCCTTGGGGCGGGCGCGCATCACCGCGCGGGTGTGGTAGATCATCTCTTCCATGGTGACCGGCAGGGTGTTGTCGTAGCCCGCCACCACCACGCCGGCGGAGTCGCCGATCAGGATCATGTCGATGCCGCAGCCGTCCATGATGGCCGCGGTCGGATAGTCGTAGCAGGTGAGGACGGCGATCTTCTCACCTGCCTCCTTCATCCGCTGGAAATCGAGAATGGTCTTGCTCTTGTGCATGCAAAATCCTTTTCAGCCGCAAAAAAAAACGCCTTCCCTTGGGGAAGACGCAGTCGCAAACACCCGGCGCGCCCGTGCACGCAGGTATTGTGTCAGCTATCGCTTCCCGTACCGGTTCGAAAACTCGAATCCAGGCGGTATGTCTTGTGCCTTGTGTCAATAACGGCTCTACTTCAGAGATAGCAGGCCTGACACATTTCGGGAAAATATCAAATAGGAAGTTTCAAGTCCAGAATATTTTGAACGGCAACGGATTTTTTTTCGCGGCGCCCCGCGATCGCGCCCGTAAGAGGCGCTCCAACCCGCCACCTGCCCGCTACCTGCTCAAAAGCCGGATCGCCTGCGCGAGCCCCTCGTTGGTGAGCGGGTACATGCGCGAGCCCATCAGCTGGTTCACGGTCGCAACGGAGCTCGCGTAGCACCACTCCTCCCCGGGCTGCGGGTTGAGCCAGACCGCCTGCGGGTACTGGTCGAGGAGCCTCCTGAGCCAGACCGCACCCGCCTCGGCGTTGTGGTGTTCCACGCTTCCCCCAGCCCACATGATCTCGTAGGGGCTCATGGCGGCGTCTCCGACCAGGATCAGCTTGTAGTCGGGGCCGAACTGGCGGATCACCTCGTGAGTCGGCACCCGGGCGTTGAAGCGGCGCCGGTTGTCGCGCCAGACACCCTCGTAGACGCAGTTGTGGAAGTAGAAGTACTCCAGGTGCTTGAACTCGCCCCGCGCCGCCGAGAACAGCTGCTCGCACAGTTCCACGTGCGGGTCCATGGAGCCGCCGACGTCCAGGAAGAGCAGCACCTTCACGCTGTTGTGCCGCTCGGGGACCATCTTCAGGTCGAGATAGCCGGCGTTGTTGGCGGTCGCCCGGATGGTGCCGGAAAGGTCGAGCTCCTGCTTAGCCCCCTCGCGGGCGAAGTGGCGCAGGCGGCGCAGCGCCAGCTTCAGGTTGCGGGTCCCCAGCTCCACCGAGCCGTCCAGGTCGCGGAACTCCCGCTTGTCCCAGACCTTCACCGCCCGGCGGTGGCGCGACTGCGCCTGGCCGAGGCGGATCCCCTCCGGGTTGTAGCCGTAGGCGCCAAACGGAGAGGTGCCGCCGGTGCCGAGCCACTTGCTCCCCCCCTGGTGCCGCTCCTTTTGCTCCTTAAGCCGCTCCTTCAGCGTCTCCAGGAGCTTGTCCAGGCCGCCCAGCGCCTTGATCTGGCGCTTCTCCTCCTCGGAGAGCAGGCGCTCGGTCTGCTTTTTCAGCCACTCTTCGGGGATGCCGGCCAGAAGCTCCTCCCCGGAGTACTCAAGCCCCGCGAAATACTCCATGAACACCCGGTCGAACTTGTCGAAGTTCGTTTCGTCCTTCACCAGGCAGAGGCGGGCAAGGTAGTAGAACTCCTCGGCCGAGCCGAAGACCAGCCTTTTCTCCAGCGCCTCCAAGAGAGTCAAGAACTCGTTCAGGGTGACCGGCACCTTGGCCTTTTTCAGGCTCATGAAAAAGTCGAGCAGCATCCCTTAGAAACCCGCGCCGCGCCGCCTGATGGGAAGCTCGAAGAGCTGCACGTCCTGCTCGTTTTTCAAAAGCGCGCCGTGCAAGGGGGGAAGTGCGCGCTCCTTGGCCGTACTGCGCAGGGATTCCGGCGGGATCCGCTCCGCCAGGAGGATCTTCAGCCAGTCGAGCAGTTCCGAGGTGGAGGGCTTCTTCTTCAGCCCGGGGACCTCGCGCACGCCTAAGAAGACCTCCAGCGCCTCCTTCACCAGGTTCTCGGCGATGCCTGGGTAGTGCACGTTGACGATCTGCTCCAGGGTGGATTTTTCCGGGAAGCGGATGTAGTGGAAGAAGCAGCGCCTGAGGAAGGCGTCGGGGAGTTCCTTTTCGTTGTTTGAGGTGATGATGATGATCGGACGGTGTCTGGCCTTAACCGTCTGCCGGGTCTCGTAGACGTAGAACTCCATCCGGTCCAGTTCGCGCAACAGGTCGTTGGGGAATTCGATGTCCGCCTTGTCCACCTCGTCGATCAAAAGCACCGCCTGGTGGTCGGACTCGAAGGCCTCCCAGAGCTTCCCCTTGACGATGTAGTTGGCGATGTCGTGCACGCGCGGGTCGCCCAGCTGCGAGTCGCGCAGGCGCGAGACCGCGTCGTACTCGTAGAGCCCCTGCTGCGCCTTGGTGGTTGACTTGACGTGCCACTGGAAGAGGTCGCGCCCCAGGGCTCGGGCCACCTCCTCGGCAAGCATGGTCTTGCCGGTGCCGGGCTCACCCTTGACCAGAAGGGGGCGCCCCAAAAGCATGGCGGAGTTGACCGCGAGCATCAGGTCGTCGGTGGCGATGTAAGAGTCGGTGCCGGTGAATTTCATGGGACCTCAGACGGTCCGGCCTGTCTGACTGGTCAGACAGGCCGGAGGGGTTGCTAAGCGCTTGTCAGCCAAGCTTGTTGGTCAATACCTGCGCGAACTGCAGCACGTCGGCCACCACCAGGACGTCGGCGACCTCGCCGATGGGGGCGTCCTTGTCCTTGTTGATGGCGACGATGAAGCCCGATTTCTTCATGCCGGCCAGGTGCTGGATGGCGCCGGAGATGCCGCAGGCGACGTAGAGCTTGGGAGAGACGGTCTGGCCGGTGGTGCCGACCTGGTGGCTGTGCTCGACCCAACCGGCGTCGACCACCGGGCGGCTCGCGCCCAGTTCGCCGCCGAAGGCCTTGGCCAATTTCGCGATCACCTCCACGTTCTCCTTCTTGCCGACGCCGCGGCCGGCGGAGACGATGATCTCGGCCTTGGAAAGATCGACGTCACCCTTCTCGGCCTGCTCGTAGCCGACAAACTCCACCCGGGGTGCGCCGGACGCGGAGAGCTTCTCGACCTGAGGCGCGCCCTGCGGCTCACCACTGACGTTGAAGGCGCCCGCCTGGATGCTCAGAACCGCCGGTCCCGCCGTGGGCGCCACCGTCCTTCGCAGCTTGCCGTTGCAAAGGCTCACCTCGAACTTGCCGTCCGCAAGACCTACGATCTCGGTCACCTGCCCGGCGTTCATGGCGAGCGCCACGCGCGGGGCAAGGTCCCAGCCGTAGGAGGAGTGGACGAAGACCACGTAGTCGGGGTTTTCCTTGGCAACCGCCTCCAACACCAGCTTTTTATGCAGGTCCGGGTTGTATTCGCCGCAGACGGCGACCTCGGCCAGGTAAAGCTTGCCGGCGAAACGGGGCGCCTCGGCCTCGGTGCCGACCATGAAGGCGACCTTGTCCGCCCCGAGCTTTTCGGCGAAGGCCATCAGTTCATAACTGGTCGGGAGGAGCTTTCCTTCTCTGAATTCACAAACGAGCAGCGCTTTCATGCCTCTCCCCCTATCTCACGACCGCAGTCTTTTGCTTGAGAATGCCGATCAGCTTGTCGGCCATTTCGCCCAGATCGCCTTCCAGCACGACGCCGCTCCCCTTCTTGGCGGGGGGGTAGAGCTTTTCGGTTACGGTCAGCGCACCGGCCGACGTAAGGCTCGCCACCGGTACCGGGACGTACTCCTTCTTCTTGGCTTTCATGATGTTGGGAAGCGTCGGGTAGCGCGGCGCGTTGAGGCCGAGCTGACAGGTAACCACCGCGGGAAGCTTAAACTTCACCACCCCCTTGATCCCCCCTTCCAGCTCGCGCTTGGCGGTGACGGCGCCGTCGGCGAAGGCGAAATCGACCACCGTGGTGGCGCAGGCAAAACCGAGAAGTTCGGCCAAGAGCACCCCGACCTGGGCGGAGCCGCGGTCCTGGGACTGCATGCCGGTAAAGACCATGTCGTACCCCTGGTCCTTCGCGTAGGCCGCGATTATGGCGGCGATCTGGTTCGGGCTCTTGCGGAAGGCCTCGGCATCCTGGACGTGCACCGCGCGGTCGCACCCCATGGCAAGCGCCTTCTTCAGCGCCTCCCCTACCCGCTCCGGGCCGATGGAGAGCACCGTCACCTCGGGGGCGTTCTCCAGCTGCTCCTTTAACTGCACGGCCTGCTCGACGCCGTACTCGTCGTATTCGTTCATGCGGTAGGCGAGATCGGCTTCTTCGTACCAGTCGCCGGCCGCGTTCACCTTGAAGCGCGACTCCATGTCGGGAATCTGTTTGATGCAGACCAGGATCTTCATAGGCTTCTCCTCTCGGTGGCTTCATCTAGAACGCCGTTACCATACCTGACGTGCAGGGAAGTTGCAAGACCTGTAGGAGCGGGCTCCGCCCGCGATCGCGGGCGAAGCCCGCTCCTACAGACGTCGGGTCATCTCATGATCAGCTCGACAGCCTCTCCAAGAGGATTTCCGCGATATCGCGCGGCGCCAGCTTTCCTTCCAGGTCGGCGCCCTTCACCCCGTCCTCGAACATGGTCATGCAGAACGGGCAGTTGGAGACGAGCGTGCCGCTGCCGGTCTCCGCCGCCATGCGCACGCGGCTTTCGCAGATGCGGGTGCCGATCTTTTCCTCGGCCATGATCCGCCCCCCCCCGGCGCCGCAGCAAAAGCTCTCCTCCCTGCTCTTCGCCATCTCGCGGATGGTGCCGCCCGCCAGGGCCAGAAGCTCGCGCGGCTGCTCGTAGAGGTCGTTGTAGCGGCCGAGGTAGCAGGAGTCGTGGTAGGTGCAGTCGAAGGCTTGCGGGATCAGCTTCAGCTTGCCTTTCTGCACCAGACCGTTCAGGAAGGTGGTGTAGTGCTCGGTCTGAACCGCAAAGCCCAGGTCGCGGTAATCCTTGGCGAGCGTGTTGAAGCAGTGCGGGCAGGTGGTGACCACCTTCTTGATCCCGTACCCCTTGATCAGTTCGATGTTGCCGGCGGCCACCGCCTGGTAGAGGTATTCGTTCCCCATCTTGCGCATCGGCTCGCCGCAGCACTTCTCCTCCTTGCCGAGGATGCCGACCTTCACCCCCGCCGCGTGGCAGAGTTTCACGAAGGCGCTGGCGACCCTGATGTTGCGCTTGTCGAAGGAGGCGTAGCAGCCGACGAAGTAGAGGACGTCCACCTCGGGGTCGTCGGCCAGGTTCACCACCGGCAGATCGGCCGTCCAGTCGCCGCGCGAGGCGAAGGGCATGCCGAGCGGGTTGCCGTTCACCTCGGTATGGTTCATGGCGGTCATCACCTCGTCGCCGGGGAACTCCCCTTCCATCAGCACCAGGTTGCGGCGCATGTCGACGATCTTGCCCACGTGCTCGATGGCGGCGGGGCAGATCTCCTGGCAGGCGCGGCAGGTCGTGCAGGCCCAGAGTTCGTCACGCCCCACCTTGTCGACCAGGTTGGCGTCGGACTTGGCGCAGGCCACCTCGCCCAGTTGATTGATCACCTTCATCGGCGAGAGCGGCTTTTGCGTGTTGTAGGCGGGGCAGCGGTCCTGGCAGCGCTTGCAGACGGTGCAGGCGTCGGTGTCGAAGATGTCCTTCCAGGTGAGGTCTTTGACCTGCGCCACCCCGAAGCTCTCCACCCCTTCGGCCTCCATGTCCAGCGTCACCAGCCCCCCCTTGGGGCCCAGGTCGTTGAAGAAGTAATTGACCGAGGTGGTGAAGATGTGGCGGAACTTGGTGAAGGGGATGGAAGCGATGAAGCCGATCACCATGAAAAAGTGCAGCCACCAGGTTCCCTTGTGCAGCGAGCGGAGGGCGGGTTCGCCCAGGCCTGCGAGCGCCTTGGCGAAGAGGAGCCCGACCGGCGACCAGACGGCGAGCGCCATGTTGTGGGGAAGCTCGGTTACGGCCATCCGCGCACCCTCGATGATAAAGCCTGAGACCAGGATGGCGAAGAGGAGGCCGTGCATGAAGGCGTCGTCGCGGCTGGTTTCAAGACCCTCGGGCTTCACCAGGTAGCGGCGCACCCAAAACCCGAACAGCGTGCCGATGGCCACCAGGCCGGCGATGTCGAGCACCAGCGAGAAGAGGAGGTAGAAGCGCCCCACCAGGAACTTTGCCCCGAAGACAAGGTCGGTTACGTCCGCCTGGAGGCCGACCAGGCAGGTGCCGATGAAGAGCAGCAGGAATCCCCAGAAGAAAAAGCCGTGGGCGAAGCCCGGCCCCTTCACCCTGAGCACCTTTACCTGCAGAAGCGCCCCCTTGAGGAATTCCAGCAGGCGGCGCTCGCGCTGGCCGGTGCGGTCGAGCGGCTTACCCTGCCGGTAGATCTCGAGCCGTTGCCAGAAGCTTCGGATGAGAAAGGCGATGGCGCCGAAGGCAAACAGGTACATCGGTATCAATACAGCCGCGCCGTGACCGACATTCCAGTAAATCTCGCGTGTTGCTTCCATGCGCACCTCGCTTGGTCTTAAAAACTTTCTCTACCTTCCACGGAACGCCGGCTCCCTCTTCTCCAGAAACGCGTTCACCGCCTCCGTATGGTCATCCGTGTGGTGGGCCAGCGACTGGAAGGCGGCGCAAAGCTCCAGGAAGTCGGGAAGCTCGCTGCGCTGCGCCAGCTTCAGCAGCCGCTTGGTCAGCCTGAGCGCCTGGGGAGGCTTCGCCGCCATACCCCGCGCCAGCTCCAGCGCCCGCGGCAGGAGCACTTCCGGCGCCACCACCTCCAGCACGAGCCCTATCGCCAGTGCCTCCCCGGCGCCCAAAAGCCGCCCGGTCAGGGCGAGATCCGCCGCCCGCTGGTAGCCGAGCAGACGCTGCAGGAACCAGGCACCGCCGTCGCCGGGGATGATGCCAAGATTGACGAAGGTCTCGCCGAACTGGGCGCCGGTCGAGGCCAGCCGCAGGTCGCACATGCAGGCGAGGTCGAAGCCTGCGCCTATGGCGGGACCGTTCACCGCGGCGATCACCGGCAGCTCCGCCGCGTGCAGTGCCAGCGGCAGCCGCTGGATGCCGTGCCGGTAGCGGTCCTGCAGTTCGACCGGCGAGCCGGAGAAGCTGCCTGCGCGGCTTTGCATCTCCTTCACGTTGCCGCCGGAGCAAAAGGCGGAACCGTCACCGGTGAGTATCAGCACCGAAACTTCCGGGTTGAGGTTTGCCCAGGCGACCGTGGCGACGATGTCGTCGACCAGGGCGGTGCCGGTCAGGGCGTTGCGGACGTCATGGCGTTGGAAGGTGAGTACGGCGATGCGGCCGTCGATGGCGAGGGATGCGTCCGTGAGTTCGGGGAGCCGAGGGGCGGATTCGTTGTCGGTACTGCTCTGCATGCAACCTCCTGGTACAGGTCCTTAGCACATGGTAGCACAATCGGCACTCAGGCAGGGCGCACGGCTATCGCCTCGATCAGCCCGATCCGGTTCTCGTTGAGGTTAAGGACCTGGTTGCGCGCCATACGGCGAAACTCGTCCCCCAAAAGCAGGTGCAGCCCCAGGGGGTGGGCTGCGGCCGCAGGCATCTTTTCCTGCATCCTCAGAAACCAGTTGCGGCCGTCTTCGGTGACGTCCCGCCAGACGACGGTTTCGAAGCCCGCCGCCGTCAACTGCCGCGACAGCTCCCCCGGGGAGCTCAGAAAGCTGTTGCCCGGGTGCCGCGCCCAGGGCACCGGGAAGTGGGGTTCGCCCCCCTCCCCCGCCACGATTTCGTACAGCGCCAGCCGGCCGCCAGGTCTCAGCACCCGCAGCATCTCGCCGTACAAGCGCCCCTTGTCGGGGACGTTCATGCAGAGATGCTGGTTCCAGACCAGGTCGAAGGAGGCAGCGGCGAAAGGAAGTTCCAGTGCCGTCCCCTGGCGGAAGGAGACCAGTTCCTCCAGGCCGAGGAGCCGGGTAAGCGTAGTCGCGGTGCGGCAGTAATCGGCGCTCAGGTCGAGCCCGGTGACGCGGCAGCCGTAGGTTCGGGCTAAGTAGCGGGCCGCGCCTCCCAGGCCGCAGCCGGCATCCAGCACCGAAAGATCCGCCGAAACCTGCAGTTCGCGCGCCAGATCAACAGTGGCCTTCAGCCCCCGGACGTGGAACTCGTCCACCGGCGCCAGCTCTTCAGGCTTGAGTGCCGCAAGGTCCCTGCCGGCCGCTGTCAGGGCGCCTAGGATGGCGGTCTCCAGCTCCGGGCGGGCGTAGTGTTGGTCGATGCTGTTCGTGGTCATGGCACCTACCCCCACCCCCTAGCCCCCTCCAGGGGAGGGGGGATTATGCCTCAGTGTTTTGTCGGATAACCTCGGATTTTCTCCGTGTCTCCGTGGCTTCGGGTTTACCTGTTCGCCATGTCGCCGAGGGAGATGCCGGCGACGATGGTTTTCTGGATGTTGCTGGTCCCTTCCACGGTGCGCAGGGAGTGGGCGTCGCGCAGGAAACGTTCGGCGGGATATTCGGTGGAATAGCCGTAGCTGCCGAAGATCTTCATCGCCTCGCTGGCCGCGTGCACCGCCGCCTCGGAGGCGAAGAGCTTGGCCATGGAGGTCTCGTGCTGGTTGGCAAGCCCCTGGTCCTTGAGCCAGGCCGCACGGTAGACCATGAGCCTGGCGGCTTCGTGCTCGGTCACCATCTCGGCGATTTGCGCCTGGATCATCTGGTAGGAGCCGATCTTCTTGCCGAACTGGGTCCGCTCGTTGGCATAGCCGATGGCGGCCTCGATGGCGCCGCCGCCGATCCCGAGCGCACCGGCGGCGCAACTGATGCGGGTGTTGTTGAGCTGCCACATGCAGATGGCGAATCCCTCCCCCACCTGCCCCAGCACCGACTCCTTGGGTATCCTGGCCTGGTGGAAGGAGATCTCCCCGGTGGGCGCGCAGTTAAGGCCGAGCTTGCTGTCGATGGGGGCGGTGACGATGCCGGGATTGTCCTTCAGGTTGACGACGAAGCAGGTCATCCCCCGGTACTTGGCGGCGCGGTCCGTGTAGGCGTAGACCAGCCCCCAGTCGCCCACCTGCGCGTTGGAGATCCACATCTTCTGGCCGTTCAATTCCCAGTGGCCGCCCCGGTCGGTGGCCGTGGTGCGCATGGAGGCGACGTCCGAGCCGGAGCCCGGTTCGGTGATGGCGAAGAAGCCGAAGGACTCGGCAGTTACCCAATCGGGGATGAAACGCTCTTTCTGCTCCAAAGTGCCGTAGCGGTTCACCGTGATGGCGGGACCTATGTTCTGCATGTTGAAGGGAAGCCGCCAGGAGCCGCTCACCATCGCTATCTGCTCGGCCAGGATCACCGATTCGAGATAGCCGAAGCCGTTGCCGCCGTACTCTTCCGGCAGGCAGCATCCGAAAAAGCCGAGCGAGGCCATACGGCGCACCAGTTCCGGACGGAAGCGGTGCCGGGCCTCGTCCTCCCTGAGCGTCGGCGCGATCTCCTTGAGGGCGAAGTCCCGCGCCATCTCCTGCATCATTTTCTGCTCGTCGGTCAGTCCGAAATGCATGGCGATCTCCTCTAAAAGGGGGAGATTTACTTGATGTTTGCCACCGTCAGGCGCGAGGTGCAGACGAGTTGTTCGCGCTCGTTGCAGATCTTGATCTCCCAGACCTGGGTGGCGGAGCCTACGTGGGCCGGCCGGGCGATGCCGATCACCCAGCCGTCCTTGACCGCGCGCACGTGATTGGCGTTCACCTCCAGGCCGACGATCCCCTTGGCGTCCGGGGGCCGGCACATGCCGGCGGCGATACTCCCCAAAGTTTCCGACAGTACCACCGAAGCGCCGCCATGCAACAGCCCCACCGGCTGTTTCGTCCGATGGTCGACCGGCATGCGCGCCTTCAGGAAGTCGGGGCCGATCTCCAGGTATTCGATGCCGACATGTTCGATCAGCGTACCCTTCGATTTCTCCGTGAGCTGATCAAGAGTCAGCGGCGTCTTCCAGATACTCATAACATCACCTTTTTCAAAGACTAACAAAACCGCTCCACACGGATTTGACGGAATGAACGGATAAAGACAAATAAGGCACAGACAATAAAAAACCAGGATCGGTTTTCCCTTAAAGCTTTCGCTTTATCTGCTTTTATCCGTCACATCCGTTAAATCCGTGTGCGACGGCTTTGTCGTCTCGCCTCGTTTAAGCCCGCCCGCTTTCCGCCGGCTCTTCCGCGGTGGCGGGGCGGATCTCCTTGATCGCGCAGCTAAATACCAGCGTCATGCCGGCGAGCGGATGGTTGCCGTCGACGACGGCTTTGTCACCGTTGATTTCGGTGACGGTGGCGATAAAGGCCTCTTCGTCGGGGGCCCCTTCGCGATTGCCCTCCAGCTGCATGCCGACGGTGACCGGCTGCGGCAACTGGCTTACCAGCACCACCTCCACAAGCGACGGGTCGTACTCGCCGAACGACTCGGACGGTTGCATGGTCACGGAGACCGAATCGCCGACGGACTTGCCGTCCAGCGCCGCCTCGATTACCGGGAAAATCTCTTCATAGCCGCCATGCATGTACTTAAGCGGCTCCGGCCCGTCGTCCACCAACTCCCCCGCCGGATCGTGCACCTGATAGCTGAGAGTAACGACAGCGTTCTTACTTACAGTGGTCATTGTGTCTCCATTTTTGATTGAATCCTTCGATACGCCCGTCATCCTCGCTGCCGCTCAGGATGACAATCTGACGGAAGGCTAGAACATTTCATCAAGCGATTCGTTGATTCCCTTGAGCATCTCATACCAGAAATCCTTGGCGGCTTCCACCTTGTCGGCGGCGAATTTCTCCAGCCAGCGGGTCAGTTCCGGGTGTTCGTCCTTGTCCACCTCGCGCTTGCGCTTTAAGAAGGTGTGCACGTAATCGATGTCCCGTTCCGATTCCCAGAAGACGGGACAGTTGTGGCTGTTGAGCCTGCCTGCCAGGACCGAAATGGCGCGCAGGAACTGGTCGCGGCAGCCGTAGATCTCCCCCATCACCTCCGGCAGCATCTCCTCCGCCCAGCCGCGGTGGAAACGGCAGATCCCCAGATTATCCAGGATCAGCTCCGCCTTCATCCGGCCGGCGCTCTTTTGTCCCAGCTCGCGCGGCGGCAGGAAGTCGTTGGAGTATACCATGTAGTATTTGCCCATAATGGTCATCGGCGCCAGCGCCCCGGCCACCCAGTACTGGTTGGGGGCCATCCAGCCGCGCCGGCCGAAGGCGATGTACACCATCGAGTCGTGCAGGTTGACGCCGCGACCGGCGGAATGGATCCGGCTCCACTTCCGGATACCTTCACGGAAGTCGACGATCCCCCGCCGGCTGAGGATCGACTCGATGAGGGCGATGCCCAGCTCCGCGTTGTGCTGCGAATCCTCCACCACCCGGAAGCGCTCCAGGTCCCAGCGGGGCACCTCCGTCACGCCGAGGTCTTCCGGGGTAAGCGTGCCCGTGTCGAGAAGATCCATCAGCCAGGCGAGCACCGCGCCGCCGGAGATGGCGTCGAGCCCCATCGCGTCGCAGTGGTGGTTGAGCCTTTCGGCGGCGCGCTGGTCGAAGATGCCGCACAAAGGCCCCATGGTCTGGTACGGCTCGTAATCCTTCTTGAAGTGGCCGTTCATCTTCTTGCAGACGGCCACGCACGGCTCGCCGCAGGTCGCCTGCTGCTTGCCGGCGATGGTCTCCTCGTTGAACTGTTTGAGATAGTGATCGAGGATGAAGCGCTGGTGCAGAAAGCACCTTTTCTCCTCGCTGTCGAAGATGGTGCGGTAGTTGAAGGCCATGATCCGGCCGCCCATGGTGGCGTAGTTCACCCCGAGCGTGCCGCCGGTGCTGAACTTCTCGTCGAAGCGGTACTTGGCCGTCGCCTCGAAATCCTTCTCGCGCAGCTTCAGGTGGTACTTGTTTTCGAACCACCCGTCGGCGACCTTCTTGTCGCGGAAGTCCTCCTCCACCACGGTGCCGCCGTAGATGATGGCGGCGATGCCGTGACTTTGGAACAGGGCGCTCCCCATACCGCCGCGCCCCGCCCAGGTGTCCACGGCGCTGATCTTCCCCTGGCTGATCGGCACCGACATGATCCCCCCGAAGTCGGTTTCGCGGGCGCCGGGGCCGCAGACCAGGATGCGCGGGTCCTTTTCGTAGCGGCTGCCGAACATGCGGTGTACGTGATCGGTCAGGGCATAGACGCCGGTGCGCCCTGAGCGCCAGATCTCGTCCACCTCGATCGGCACCACCTCCACCTCGATCTCCTCGCCGTGGTTGCGGTTCAGGTAGAGGACCGAGGGGGAGTGCGCCTTGCCGACCAGGCTCAGCATGTTGATGCCGAGGTTGTTGAAGACCAGGCCGGCGCCCCCCATGGAACTTACGTAGAGCCCCTGCCAGCAGGGAGAGCGGCCGGTGACGACCATGCGGTTGGAGCCGGGAAAGATGGAGCCTGCGAAGGCGCCGACGCCGAAGTTGAGGCTGTTCTGCTTGTCGGCCAGGTGGATGCCGAGGTCCACCGGGCCGTAGTAACGGTCGAATCCGTATTTGCGCGTGCGATAGAAACCCGTGGCGGGGTCGACGAATAGTACCTTTTGATGCATATTCATGCTCACCCTCCTTGAAAGCATAAAGACAAAAAACCTGGCACACGGATTTGACGGATTTGACGGATAAAGGCAGCTCAATCAAGGCTTTTAGGGTAAAACCAATCCTTGTTTTTTTGTTTTTGCATGATCAGATTTTATCCGTTCAATCCGTCAAATCCGTGTGAGAGTTTTTTACGTTTTCAATACAACCCGCCGACGATGGTACCGGTCATCAGCGAGGCGAGCACACCCGCCAAAAGCGCCTTCCCCCCCAACTGCACGAGCTCCCCGCGCCGCTCGGGACAGAGCGAACCGAGTCCGCCGATCAGGATGCCGAGACTTCCCAGGTTGGCGAAACTGCACATGGCATAGGTCATGATCATCCTGCTCTTGGGGCTGAGCGCGCCCGCCGGCAGCTTGGCGAAATCGAGGTAGGCAAGAAGCTCGTTCAAGACCACCTTGGTCCCCATAAGCGAACCGGCCGTGGTCGCCTCACGCCAGGGAACGCCGATCAGCCAGGCAACCGGCGACATCACCACCCCCAAAAGCCGCTGCAGCGTCACCGGCGTCCCCTCAACGTCGGGAAGCTGCGCCAGGCCGATGTTCGCCAGCTTGACCAGCGAGACGAAGACGATCAAAACGGCGACGATGTTGAAAAGGAGTTGCAGGCCGTCCAAGGTCCCCTTGGCTACCGCATCCATGGCGCTCTCCGCCTCCAAGGGAGCGATCTCGTCGCCCAAGGTCGGAGTCTCGGTTTCCGGAACGATCACCGAGGCGAGCACCAGCGCGGCCGGTGCATGGATGATGGACGCGGTGAGTATGTGCCCGAAGGCATCGGGAATGATCCCCTGCAGCACCGAGGCGTAGACCATGAGCATGGTGCCGGCGATGCAGGAGAGGCCGGCGGTCATCATGGCAAAGAGTTCGCTTCTGGTCATCCGGGCAAGGTAGGGACGGATCAAAAGCGGCGCCTCGACCATCCCCAGGAAGATGCAGCCGGAGGCCACCACCCCGAGCACGCCGCCGATCCCCATGGTTTTCTGCAGCACCCAGGAGAAGCCGCGAACCACCCGGGGAAGGATCTTCCAGTAGTAAAGGAGCGCGGTGAGTGCCGCGATCACCAGCACGAGCGGCAGCGCCTGAAAGGCGAGCGAGAAGGAGCCGCCGGGCCTGTTTTCGGCAAAGGGAAGCGGACCGCCGCCCAGGTAGCCGAAGACAAAGGAGGTGCCGGCCCGGGTCGCCTCCTGGAAGGCGAGCACCACGCCGTCCAGCGCGACGAACAGCTGGCGAAACAAGGGGACGTTCAGCATGAGCAGGGCGATCAGGATCTGCAGCGCGATGCCGGCCAGCACCATGCGCCACGGCAGCCGGCGCCGGTTCTCGCTGCACAGCCAGGCCACCCCCAAAAGCACCACAATGCCCAGGACACTTTGCATCATCTACGGGGCTCCCTCCCGCGAGCGCTCACGGATCGTACGTGCCTCTTCCGGCGAAATCCCCAGCGCCAGCAAAAAGCTCAGATGGGCCTCGGGGGCGCGGCGCTCGAATTCCGAGTGCCAGCGGCACATCGCCACCTCGTCCATCCCCGCGGCCCTGAGCATCTCGATCCAGGCCTTTTTGTCCACCGCCACCGGCAGTTCGGGGAGCGTGCTCATCTTGAGCATCTTCCCCAAAAGCTGCTGCTGGCTCTTAAGGGCGGAGATCTCCTCGCCCAGTTCTCGCATGCGCCGCTGCAGCACCGCCAGGTTCGCATCCTCGTTGGCGGCCAGCACGCGGCCGACGTCCTCGATGGCGAGCCCCGCCTGGCGGAAGCTTACGATCGCCGCCAGACGTTCCCGATCCTTCGCCGCATAGAGGCGGTAGCCCGCCTCGCTGCGGCCGGAGGGACGCAAGAGACCGATGCGGTCGTAGTACAAAAGCGTACTGCGTGAAAGCCCGAAGCTGCGGGCCAGTTCAGTAATGCGAACCATACAACATCCTTATGAAATTTGAAAGCGCGAACGCCTCCGGCTCGTTGCCGGAGGCGTCGCAGGTTGCGGTTACTTTGTGCGGATTTCGGCTATTCTCTCGGGCGGCAGCCCCAGCCATTCCAGAAAGCTGCGATGACCTTCCGGGTTCTCGTCCTCGAAGAGCCCGTGCCATTTGCGCATCGCCGCCTCATCCAATCCGATAGCCTTGAAACGCTGCACCCATTCATCGACCGTTACCTTCATACAGTTCTCCTTTTTAGCTGCTGGTTGTCATTGTCATGGCCGTGACAACAACAAGCCTAAAGTGTGAACCGGTAGTCGGGTCAAGCGGGAAAATGATTTCAACTCATGCAGTACGCCCGCGAGCTCATCCACTCCGTGACGGTTTCCTGCAGCCAGCCGTCGAGCCCTTTAGCCAGATAGAAGCGGGGCAGCAGCAGATCGTCATCGGCGGCGACGACACCTTCCTGCCGTGCCACCTCCGCCAGCGGCGTGTTCGGATAGATGCGGATGCCGATGGTGAGTTTCAACATATCGAGCTTCAGCGACTCGGCAAAGTCCAGACTCTCCTGGACGGACTCCCGGGTCTCCCCCGGTCCGCCCAGCAGCAAAAACCCCATGCGCACGATGCCGTAGCGCCGCAGCAGCTCCGAGGCGAGGCGCACCTGCCGCGGGTCAAACTTCTTGCGCAGCCGATCGAGCACGTCGCAAGAGCCGCTCTCGAAGCCGAGGCTCACCTCCACACAGCCGGCCTCCGCCATCAACCTGACCAATTCCTCATCCAGAAAAGCCGGATAAAGGATGCAGCGCCAGCGGATCTTCAGGCCGGCCTCCTTCAGCGCCAGGCAGAGATCCTTCGCGTAGCGCAGCGGGAAGTTGAAGGTGTTGTCCACGAAGTAGAAACGTTCGAAACCCGCGGCGACGTGCCGGCGGACGGCTGCGACCACCGTCTCGGCCGGACGGGTCCTGATCCGCGCCCCCTCCAGCGCGGGCGTGGAACAGTAGGAGCAGTTCATCGGGCAGCCCCGCCTGGTCTGCACCGGGATCCAAAGCTCCCCGGCGGCCTCGGGGACCGACCAGAGCGCGGGGTCGGCGAAGGGCAAACCTTCCAGCGGCCCGCGAGCGGCATCGGGCAGCTGCACCGGCCGGCCCGGCAGCACCAGCCCCGGGACCTGCGACAGATCGCCCGTCCCCTGCAGCGCTTCCAGCAGCGCCACAAAGGCGCGCTCTCCCTCACCGCAGATGCCCATGTCCGCCTGCAGATAGGCCAGCGCCGCCTCCGGGAAGATGCTGAACCCGGCGCCGCCGATCACCACCGGCGCCTGCGACAGGGCGCGGCAGAGGGAGACGATTTCTCGCACCGGTTCCAAAAGAAACCGGGTCTGCCCCATCTGCTGGTTGTCGACGTTGCGCGCGGAGATGCCGATGACGCCGGGCTGGAACGCCTCGACCGCCTGGCGCAGCACGCCGGCGCTGTCGCCGTTGCCCATCAGGTCCACCAGCCGCACCTCGTGGCCGGCGTTGCGGACGGCGACCGCCACGCAGTTGAGCCCGAGCGACAGCGGCACCATGTTGATGGTTTCGGTGTTGGCGGAGATCAGCAGCACCTTCATCGGCTACTCCTTGAACAAGGAATCACTGCACGGGGAAGTTGAAATAAGTGTCCGGGAAAGGTTCCAGCTCCAGGGTGAAATGCCACCACTCCTTGGAGTAGGGCCTGAAGCCGGCTTTCCTCATCAATTGCTGCAGGAGCAGCCGGTTTGCCCGCTGTTGGGGGGCGAGGTCCGCATGGGCCGGCCAGGACTCGGGTCCGAAGAAATCGAAGGGGGTGCCCATGTCCAACTCCCTGCCTGCCGCCACCGAACCGTTCAAAGCGACGAGGGTGAGATCGACGGTTGAGCCGCGGCTGTGACCGGAGCGGGCGGCGATGTAATCCTCGACGAAGAGGTCTTTCTTCGAGACCTCCGGATAAAACTCTCGTTTCATGCGGGTGTCGTCCACGTCCTTCGCCCAGCGCACGAAATTGTCCACCGCACGTTGCGGCCGGTAGGCATCGAACACCTTGAGCCCCAGCCCGAACGGCCGCAACTCGTCCTGCACACCCTTGAGTGCCAGCGCCGCTTTGCCGGTGAGGATGCAGCGCGGCTTGAGATAGCCTTCGACCGGCGCCCCGGTGAAATTGTGCGCCGTCGCGTAGCGCATCTCGGTTACGATGCCGGGCACCGCCGCCTCGCAATAGACGAACCCGTCCGGCAACGTCCCGCCCCACGCTCCACCGGCGACAACGCACAGCAACCAGAACGCCAAGCACAGTATCCGGAAAACCATCACCACCCCCTTCGCTGCTCTTTCTTCCCCGCACCCTTCCGCGCCGTGGTCTGTGGTTGAGGTTCCATCCGGTCGATTGTCATCGGGCCGGCGTCGTCATACCGGCTGCGGACCACCGTCAAAGTCTGCCTCCTGCTGCCCCGGGTCGTCAGGGAAAGGGAGCGCCCCAGAAGGCCATCACCGAATCGCCGATGTACTTGTCGACCGACCAGGTCGGTGAAGAAGACGGTCAGGTAGCGGCTCTCGCCGCCGGTGATGGGGACGGTCAGGACGACGAAGGCGAGAATGATGAAGAAAAAAAGCGGAATGGATTTCAGCGTTGGGCGCATGCAACCTCGCGATGGGGTCAGGAAAGTGGGCCGTGACCGGATTGACGGCGGCAGTGCCGGAGGCTGAATTACGACTCAGTCCATCATGGATTTTAAATAGTTTAAATAACGCGCACTATAGAACGAGCGCCAACTCATGTCAATCAGGCAGCCCGCATGGAAACGGCGCGGGCGCTAACCCGACCATCGTGTAGGCCGGCAGGCGGTTGTACCCCGACAAAAAAGACCGCCTCAACTGGGGCGGTCTTTTTGTCATTACCTCGGCAGCACGAACAATGGCAAGCCGGCAAACAGGGAGCCGCGCCACCATCGGTGCGGCAGCATTAGTACGGGTAGTAGTAGTGGCGGACCGGGCGCACGGTCGCCGGCACCTGATTCCCCTTGGCGTACATGCACTGCAGGTAGGTATTGTCATAACGCCGCTGGGCTTCGGCACCGTAAACCCTGCCGGAATCGGCGCCGGCGGCGGTGCCGACCAAAAGGCCGGTACCGGCGCCGATCGCGGCTCCGGCTCCCGGATGGCCGGAAGCGGCACCCAGCAGAGCGCCCGCCCCGGCACCGATAATGGTACCGACGCCTGCACCGGTTACCGCATTCCGGTTGGCGACGTCCTGCGGACTCATGCCGATCGAGCGTTCGGCGTAATGCCTGCACGCTGCGTCTTCAGCCATGAACTTCTCGAAGCTCTTCCCCTGGGCCGGGAGCACGTTCACGCTCGGCCCAGTCGGCATGGTCGCACAACCGCCGTAGATCAAGGCGGTCAACAACAGCATCGATTTAAACACTTGACTCAACATGACCCTTTCCTCCCATCGCTATTCAGGCCCCGCGCCAGAGTCGGGCACGACCTTCATCCACCCTTTGGGGCAGCGCTGCACCTGCGGATAGTAGCCGCGCGGGTCGCTGCAGTAATACCAGTAGGACTGCGCTTGCGGCTGCGGCGAGACGTACATCTCAGGTTCACGCTCGATCACCACCGGCGGAGCGGCGTAATACGGATAGGGGTTACCGTAGTACGGCCACCAAGGTCCCCATCCCGGGCCTATCACCACACCGACGCCAAAGTGTCCGCCTCCGTGATGAAAATGACCTCCGCCCCGATCGGCGTAACTTGGCATCGCACCGAACAGGACCAGGGCCAAGGTTGCCATTGCCAGCAGAGCTGTCTTTTTCATGACTTCCTCCAGCGACTGAAGCGGACACCCGACCACAGCCCGCTTCACTCTTTCTATTGTCATTATACGCCGTTAAATATGGATTAAATAAGGAATCAACTGACACAGCCCCCCTGGCGCCGCAGCTCGATCTACGGGAAAACCCTACCTATCACCCTCACGTTTTACCTACCTTTCGTGTTGCACAGTTATTTTGGTTTAATAGAGGTGTAACAGTCCGAGCCATCACCGCCTAACGGCCAGGAGAGAACCTTTATGCAAAACGTCCCGATCTCCCCATTTGCATCAGGTAGACAATCCGTCATCGGCAATGGCCTCGACGTGTGCCACATTACCGCCGATCTGACCCAAAAGACATTGCTGCGGCTGACGGGGTTGCTGCTGACAGTCGGCAACGGTGCGGACAAGGAAGGGCAGACTCGCTCCTACACCACAGCGACGGTGAGTTTCAGCGGCGACACCCATTTTCACTGTTTCTTTTCCGCCTCCTCCAGCGTGCGCGACGCCTTGGCCCGCGCCATTCTCAGGCGGGAGAAGATCGACGACGTCCCCCTGGAAATAAGGGACGACGCGGTGAAGGAATTCCTCAACATCGTGGCGGGCAAGATCGCCTTTCACGCCTTCGACCTGGGACTCGAACTGTCCATGAGCCCCACCTCGCTCACCTCGAAAGACATCGTCACGCTGCCGGACGACCACTCCCGCTACGTTTTCCCGATGTACAACGCGCAGCACGACCAGGCGCACCTGTGCATCGGGATCAAGACCAAGACTCCCGGCACCGGCCTGGCGTGGCACGAAAAAGGCTCCAGGGAGAACCCCTGAAGCCTTTTTCGTGCCACGTTTCTTTTGCCGTTATCCTGCCTATCCTTCCATCCCTGTTAAGGGTTTTCCGACTCAGGCGGCCGCGGCGCCGCCCTTAAGCGCCTTCAGGTTCACGTCCACCCCTTTGTCCTTGGAGAGTTCGCGCACCACGTTTTCCACCACCTTGGCATCGAGCGGCAGGCTGTTCATCACCGAACCGACCATGACCATGTTCACCGCCTTGGCGTTGCCGGCCTCCTTGGCGATGGCCAGCGCGTCGATGCCGTAGGCGTTGCCGCACCCCTTGGCGATTCTTTCCTCCACGTCCTTGGGATAGACGGCAAGCCCCGAGGCGACGGTGCTCGGGTTGATGGGCACCGTGTTATAGACGAGCTTGCCGCCCGGCTTTAGGTAGTGGAGATAGCGCAAGGCCTCCAGGGGCTCGAAGGAGATGAGCACGTCGGCGGTCCCCGGCATCACCACCGGGGCGTTCACCTTGTCGCCGATGCGCACGAAGGAGATGACGGAGCCTCCGCGCTGGGCCATGCCGTGCACCTCGTTCTGCTTCACGTCCAGGCCGCTTGCCAGCGCACTCTCGGCCAGCACCTTGGAGGCCAGAAGCACCCCCTGTCCGCCGACCCCCGCAATGACTATGTTGAATATTTCCATGATGGTCTCCTTTAGGCCTTGGTCATCGCGTCGAATTTGCACAGCTGGGTGCAGACGCCGCAGCCGCTGCAGATGTTCGGATCGACCGCCACCTTCGGCTTGTCGCTCCCGGCGGTGAGCCCCAGCGCCACGCAAGCGACCTTCAGGCAGGCGCGGCAGCCGGTGCATTTTTCCTGGTCGACGGTGACCTGCGGTTTCTTCACCCGGTAACGGAGCACGCAGGGGTTCTTGTCCACCAGCACGTACGGTCCCGGCGTACCCAGTCCCTTCCTGATGGCGGCCTCGGTGGCCGGGAGGTTGTAGGAGTCGATCTCCACCGCGTTCTCCACGCCGAGCACCTTGACCAGCGCCAGCATGTCCACCTGCGGCGCCTCCCCGCCCATGAGCGCCGAGCCGGAGCCCGGGTTTTCCTGGCCGCCGGTCATGCCGGTGGTGCGGTTGTCCATGATGATCACCAGGGCGTTCCCCTTGTTGTAGACCATGCTCAAAAGGCCGGTGATGCCGGAGTGGAAGAAGGTGGAGTCGCCGATCACCGCCACCGGCTTTTCGCTGCGGCCGGCGATCTCGTTCACCTTGGCCATGCCGTGGGCGGCGGAGATGGAGGCGCCCATGCAGATGCAGCAGTGCATGGCGCTCATGGGCGGCAGCGCCCCCAGCGTGTAGCAACCGATGTCGCCCGAGACGAAGGCCTTGAGCTTGGCTAAGATGGTGAACAGGCCGCGGTGCGCGCAGCCCGGGCAGAAAGTCGGCGGACGCTGCGGCAGGTTCTCCACCGGCGCCGGGGCGCCCGCTGCCGGGGCCAGACCGGCCGCGGCACGGATCAACTCGGCGTTCAATTCGCCGCACAAGGAGATCGGCCCCTTGCCGATGTCGACCCTGATGCCGAGCGCGCGGATCTGCTCCTCGAAGATGGCGTCCATCTCCTCCACCACCATCAGCCGCTGCACCCTGGAGGCGAACTCGCGGATCTTCTCGGGGGGAAGCGGATGCACCAGGCCGAGCTTCAACACCGAGGCGTCGGGGAAGGCCTCGCGCACGTACTGATAGGAGATGCCGGAGGTGACGATGCCGAGGTCGGTGTCGCCCATCTCCACCCGGTTGAGCTCGGTGGTCTCGGCGAATTCCGTAAGCTTCAGGAGGCGCTCCTCGATCACCTGGTGGCGGATCTTGCCGAAGTTGGGGAGCATGACGTACTTCGGCACGTCCTTCGCCCAGGCGGCCACCTTGGGGGCGATCCGCTCCTTGGGAACCACCACCCCCTTGGCGTGGGAGATACGGGTGGTGGTGCGCAGCATAACCGGGGTGTCGAACTTTTCGGAGAGCTCGAAGGCCGCGCGGGTGAAGTCGTAGGCGTCCTGGGAATCTGACGGGTCGAGCATCGGCACCTTGGCGAACTTGGCGTAGTTGCGGCTGTCCTGCTCGTTTTGCGAGGAGTGCATGCCGGGGTCGTCGGCCACCATCAGGATGAGACCGGCGTTGACGCCGGTATAGGTCAGGGTCATCAGGGGGTCGGCCGCCACGTTGACGCCGACGTGTTTCATGGTGGCAAGCGTCCTCCCCCCTGCCACCGACGCGCCGATCACCGACTCCAGCGCCACCTTCTCGTTGGGGGCCCACTCGCAGTAGACCTCGCCCAGACGCGCGACTTCTTCCAGGGTCTCGGTACTGGGAGTACCGGGATAACCGGAGGCGAAAACCCCGCCGGAATCCTGGAAGCTCAGTGCGATTGCCTCATTTCCCGAAATAATCTTTTTCATGTACACCACCTTGTTTAGTTGGGCATTCAGAGCCCTCATAATGAGCACAGTTCGCAAAAACTCGCCGATCTTAACACATTTCATTGCTCAGGTCATCATTTGACGTAAAGGTACAGCTTCCCAAATTAAAACACCGTGCTCTTTTTGGTTGTATTTAATGTGGAAATAAGGTAATTTAGTACCGCTTTTTCCACGAGTGCTGCTCAACACTGCGCTTCTCAATGAAATCGGGTAATTGAAACCTGTAGGAGCGCCTTTAGGCGCGATCGCGGGCGAAGCCCGCTCCTACACGCTACGCGAAGGCAGGCCATGGAAGACAACGTAATCATCCGCAACGCAAGCCTTGGCGACATCGAGACCATCTGCGGCCTGAACGGGTCGGGCGCCGACCAGTTCAGGATGGCGTACTGGCAGGACATCTTCGACCATTACGTGCTCAGCGGCCGGGCGGACCGCCTCTGCCTGGTGGCGGAGAAAGGGAGCCAGATGGTGGGGGTGATCGTGGGCGAGATCCGCGCCTGGGAGTTCGGCTCCCTTCCCTGCGGCTGGGTCTTCGTACTGTCGGTAGCGCCCGGCGTCCGGGAGCTGGGGATCGGCCAGCGGCTGTTCACCGAGATGTGCAACCGCCTCAAAGAGATCGGCGCCACCACGGTACGCACCATGGTGGACCTGGACAACAAGCTCGCCCTTTCCTTCTTCCGCAGCGTCGGCATGACCACCGGACGCTACGTCGAGCTGGAAAAGCAGCTCGACTAAACAAGCCCGGACGGGGAGAGTAGCCAACATGAAGCTCAACAAGGCCAGCCTTTTCGCCCTGATCTCGGTTCTGGAACTGGCCAGTGAACCGGACCGGCAACTGTCCACCACGGACATTGCCAACAAATACGGCATCTCGGCCCACCACCTGGCCAAGGTGATGCGCAACCTGGTGCACGAGGGAGTGATCCAGGCGATCCGCGGCGTAGGCGGCGGCTACCGTTTCGCCGGCAACATCAACCGCACCACGCTTTTGGACATCATCCAGCTGTTCGAGAACCTTGAATCGGATCTGGACCTGCCGCACTGGAGCAAGGACAGCACCCCGATCGTGGCGGAACTGCAGAGCGTCACCAACGAAATCGACAACCTGACCAAGGCGGTGCTCGACACCATCACCCTCGCCACCGCCCTGAAAAACAGCCGTTTACGCGGGGAACTGACAGAGGGAGCATCCCGACTCAAGAATAAAGATCGCGACGTCGTGAAACGCTCTGTTTTACGGTAATGGATACTCATAGGGTTATTTAAAACGCTATTGGCATTTTTGGGTTGACTTTTAAATGAGAAACTATCATATTGCGACCGTCTCAAACGTTGGTTTAAAAAACCGTCACACAAAAGTAACATTTTAAGTTTAGGCAACAAGCAGCATTAAGCATTATTAACAAAGCAAAGTCTGTAAAACCCTGCCGTGCAATTAAGCGGAGCAAAAATATTCTATCTACCAAGGAGGATATTTAGGCAATTCTTAAGAGAACAAATGCAGAACGCCCGTGGACATCTGAAATTCAATAGGTTGTTAACATCAAAAAAATGGGAGGCAACGCATGAGCTTCAAGAAGACCGCAGTAATCGCAACCGCAGCAGGTGCCCTTTGCGCACTGGCAATCCCGGCATTCGCTGAGACCAACATCTACGCCATCGCCCGCGTAGGCGCATTTTACGACACCCAGAAGGCAGCAACCACCAGGGCCAGCCAGACCGACTTCGACCTGCGCAACGAGGCCACCAGCCGCTTGGGCGTCATCACCCAGGTCGGCAACCTGGGCGGCAAGGCGGAACTGGGCCTCGGCGGCAACAACGCAGCCGGCGCTCCTACCGACACCAGCCAGGCAGGCGCCGCCATCGGCACGGGTAGCGCTTCCTACGTCTACACCCGTGAACTGTACGGCACCTACAAGTTCGACGTCGGCACCCTGCTCGTCGGCCAGACCTACCAGCCCTACACCGTCCTTGACGCATCGGTCATCAACGACGACGCAGCCGGCACCGACGGTTCCGGCGGTCTCTACGAGGGTCGCCAGCCGCAGGTGAAATTCACCCTGAACAATGGCCTTTACCTCGACTTGATCCGCCCGGGCTACGTTGCGGCCACTGTTGCTACGACTGCGACATCTATTGCCTCCGGCACCAACAACGCCAGCACGGCAGGCTACCTCCCGAAGATCGCTATCGGTTATGACGGCAAGATCGGCAACCTGAGCTTGGGCGGCGGCGTCGTCGGGCAGGTGTATCACAACACCGCTGAAGCTACACAAAGCGCTGCTAACGAACTCTCCTACCTTGGTTACGTTCATGCGAAGGGTGATTTCGGCGCCCTCAACGCCCTGCTCAACATCGGCGTCGGCCGCAACCTCGCTCAGATGGGCTTCAAAGAAGGTACCACTTCCGGTCTCGCCGCCAACCCCGACGGTACGAACGTCAACGTCTACACCTACTCGGTTCTCGGTCAGGTCGGCTACACCTTCTCCCCGATGCTGCAGGCATACGCAGGCTGCGGCTATATCAACAACGGAGCGGCGCAAGCTGTTGCCGGGAAGCTCGTGAAGCATGACGAATTGATCCAGGCATTCGTCAACGCCCCGGTCACCCTGGCAAAAGGGGTCTCCATCGTTCCTGAGATTGCCGTTCGCAACCAGGTGCTGAGCGCTACTGGCGCTTTCCAGGCCATTGACTACCTCTACGGTGCCAAATTCCAGATTGCTTTCTAACAACTGTTCCAGCGTCTGCACCAAAAACCCCAGGTTCTGACCTGGGGTTTTTTTATTATGGAGAGATCGCATGCATATCCGTCGAATCATGGCAGCCTTTCTGTTTGTTCTCGCCGTTGGCGGCTCGGCCTGGTGCGCCCCGGCAACCGTGTTCGTGAGCGCATTTACGGTGCGCGGAGCGGAAAAACCGGATGAGGTCAAGGCGACCATCGGGACGCTGCTCCTGTCACGGTTGTCCGGTCCTCACATTACTGCGGTCGACAAATCGGCCGACGCCCCTATCAGCGTATCGGGCAGCTACCTGTCGACGGGAAGGATGTTCAGCATCGATGCCGTCGCCGTCAACGGTTCCGGCGATGTCGTCGTCCGTGCCTACGCCCAGGGAAGCAGTCCCGATGAGCTGATTCCTGCGGTTAACGAACTGGCAAAAAAACTTGCCGCAGGCATCGAACAGGCTTTGCCCGCCGGCACGGCACCGCAGGCTCCCGAGCCGCCCGTTCCACAGGCTCAACCAGCCCAGCCCCCCGCTCCCGTAGCTCAACCCGCGTTCGTACCTTCCGGCATCGTCGCTCCCGCCCCTGCCGCTCACCCTAAAAACCAGGCGGCGTTCGCCATCCCCGGAGCGCTCAGCGGCTTGGCAATCGGCAGGACTCTGCCGGATGGGACGCGTGAGATCTTCGCCACCGGCAGAAACACGCTGCGCTATTACCTGCAGGGTGCCGATCTGAAGCTGGTTAAAGAAGTCTCCTTCAAAGGCTACGAAAAGATTTTGTCGGTGGACGCTTTCGAGCGCGACGGTCGTCAGGAAATCTATCTGACCGTCATGAACAACGATACGCCTGCCTCCCAGATTTGGACCGTGGAGGGGAACCAGATGAAAAACGTCGCCGGCCCCCTCCCCTATTTCTTCAGGGCCGCGACCGGCCCCCAAGGAAAGAGGATTTACGCGCAGCGAGTGTCCGAGCAAGGCAAATTCGTCGGCGAGGTGGCAGAACTCGTGAATACCGGCAACGGTTACGCGCTGGGAACCCCGGTGGCCTTGCCCAAGGGGGGCTATCTGCACAATTTCGCCTTCATCAAGAGCCCAAGCGGCGAAACCATGCCGGTAATCGCCAGTCGTGATGGGTACTTGCAGGTCTATGACCGGTCAGGAGAAGTACTCTGGAAAAGTGACGCGGAGTTCGGCGGCAGCGAAAACTTTTTCCTGCGCAACGACCGCAACGATCCCTTTGCAGACGACCAGGGCAACGTCAAGGTGTACCTCGACCAGCGGCTGATCGTCACACCCAGCGGGAAGCTGCTCGTGCCCAAGAACTCCGCCCCCTGGTTCCTGTCGAGCAAGCATACCTACCTGCACAGCAACGTGTTCGACTTCGCCTGGGACGGGAACAACCTGGAAGAAAAGTGGCACACCACCCTGGACGACAACTACCTCTCGGACTTTGCCTTCGATGGAACGACGGGCGAGTTGCTGTTGCTGGCGGTGACGTCGAAAGAACAGGGCGTTTTCTCTAATGGAAAAAGCAAGCTCATCGTCAAAAAGGTGGAGTAGCCGCAACACGTCTCCTCGTAGATGCATATTGACAACCACGAATAAACGGTGCTTTACTATTCGTGTGGACTAACATCTACAAAGAAGGAGAACGCTATGAAACGATCTATAGCCGTATTGGCTTCGGTACTTTCCCTTGCTTCTGCCGTGCCTGCCTTCTCGCAGCCGGCACAACAGCAGGCTGCTCCTCAAAAAGACGAATGCCTGCTTTATGCCCAGAACTGCTCCGGCGGCCAGGTTTTTGACCTTCAAAGCAGAATTCGGACAATTGAGCATGAACTCGCCAAAGGCGAAAGGGTCTATACCCCGGCGGAACTGCAGATATTAAGGCAGAGGCTGAACGACGCCAACATGATGCTCCAGGACGCGATGAAAGGCGGCGTGTAACAAGTCTTCGCTAGTTAGCCGGTAAGTCGCAAAGAGGGGGCGGATTCGAGGAATCCGCCCCCCTTTTTGTTGGCGCTTTTGCCTGTCATCCTTCCCACTTAGACCGCTTTTGCTGCCAATCTCCTGCAAGCTGTGGTATATAACAGCGAAACTCCCCTCCCCATTTTAACTCTTTGAGAGGTCCATCGTGGAATCGGCAACCATGCATGCAGCCAACCGCATACTCCTTCTGGTCGGCGTGATCCTGCTTTCCGGCTCGCTGAGCGGCTTCGTGGGGCGCAAACTCAGGCTGCCCGACGTGGTACCCTTCCTTCTGATCGGCATCTGCCTGGGACCGGAAGCGGCCGGGGTGATCGACGTCAAGCCTGCCAGCACCGTCAACCAGCTGATCCTGATCTTCGGCTCGTCCTACATCCTCTTCGACGGCGGCGCCGCCTTGAGGCTCAAGGTGCTGAACGAGGTCTGGATCACCATTTTGCTCATCTCCACCATCGGCGTGCTGATCACCGCGGCAGTCACCGGCTTGGCCGCCATGCAGTTCCTCGGCCTGCCGCTGATCACCGCCCTTTTGCTGGGAAGCTCCATAGCCTCCACCGACCCGGCGACCCTGGTGCCGGTCTTCAAACAGGTGCGCATCCGGGAGCGGGTCGCCCAGACGGTCACCAGCGAGTCGGCCTTCAACGACGCGGTCAGCGCTATCGTCACCTTCAGCCTGATCGGCCTCGTCCTCGGGCGCGACTCCTTTTCCCCGGGCAGCATGCTCACCGGCTTGCTCTTCCATGCCTTCGTCGGCGTGCTGGCCGGCCTGATACTCGGCTACCTGGCGGCGGTGCTGATCGCCCACGAACGCTTCGGCTTCATGCAGGAATACGCGCCGCTTGTGACCGTGATGGCGGTCGTCGGCGCGTACCTCTCCGCGGAGACCTTCAAGGCCAGCGGCTTCATGGCGGTGTTCGTCTTCGGCATCGTACTCGGGAACAAGGACAGCTTCGGGTTCGTGCTGGAGAACCAGGAGCAGGAAAAGCTGGAGGACTTCATCCTGACCACCGCACTGATCATGCGGATGTTCATCTTCATCCTGTTGGGGAGCCAGGTGAACTTCGCCCTGATGGCGCGCTACCTGTGGAGCGGGATAGGAGTAGTACTGGTCTTCATGCTGGTCGCGCGGCCGCTGACCGTGCTCTGCTGCGCGCTCCCCGACCGCCGTGCAAGGTGGACCTTTAAGGAACTGCTGTTTATGAGCTGGACCCGCGAGACCGGAGTCATCCCCGGAGCCCTGGCGGGCATCCTGCTCGGCATGAGGGTCCCCGGTGCCGAAGTCATCGCCTCGGTGGCCTTCCTCGCCATCCTGCTGACCATCCTCATCCAGGCCACCACCACCCGCTGGCTCGCAGGGAGACTGGGGCTGCTGGAATGACCTAAATTCGCACCCCTCACTTTCGGCGAAGGCCGCGGCGACAGGTACCGCTACGGCGCGGTGACAGTGATGGTTGCCGCTGCGGTGATGCCGGCGGGAACGCTCACCGTGGCACCGGCGGTGGTGGTAAACGGGTTCTGGGTACCGTCCAAGGTGGTCGTCGCGCCACCGCTTGGGGTGACGTTCGTGCCGACCGGGACCAGGACCGATTGTCCGGCGGCGAGTGTCGCCGTTTGTCCGGCCGTCAGGGTCTGCGTGCCGGCGGCGACCACGGCGATGGTAAGGGACTGGGTCGCCGTCAGCACGGGACTCGAGGAGTCGGAGACGGTCACCGTGAAGCTGCTGGTCCCGGCAGCTGTAGGAGTGCCGGAGATGGCGCCGGAACTCAAGGTCAAGCCGGCGGGGAGCCCTGTGGAAGAAGTCCAGGAATACGGGGCAATTCCACCTGTAGCGGTAAGCGTCTGGGAGTAGGATTGGCCGACAGTGGCGTTTGGCAGAGTGGTAGTCGAAATGGAGATCGGGCTGACGTGGAAGGCGGGGAACCAGTCTGCACCGCAGCCGGCCAGCACCGCGGATACCAGGAAGATCGACAGCAGTTTTCTCATCATACTCTCCGTTTACAGGAAGTCCGGCAGTATCAACGGGCAGATCCTGAGGCTTTTGTCAGTATTTCATTGAAGGAAAGAGAATAACACAAATCGGATTTTTCGGTACCGAGTGCAGAGGTACCTTGACTCAGCTAAAGAGCTACTCGTCCGGGTACAGCCCGCGCACCCGCGCGTGCAGACGGGCGAGGCCGAGCAGCGCGTCGATGTTGGGCGTCGCCTCCCCCACCTTCTCGCCGATCTCCCGCACCGTCGCCACCAGCGCATCCAGTTCCACCGCCCTCCCCGCCTCCACGTCCTGCAGCATCGAGGTCTTGAAGGCGCCCAGTTTGCGGGTCACGGCGTTCCTGTCTTCGCCGCTTTGGGTGATGGGGCAGCCGATCCTGGCGCCGATCCGCGCCGCCTCCCCCATGATGCTCAGACAGAAGCGGTTCACCAGCGGATCGTCGAGGATGCGGTCGCAGGTGGCGCCGGTGATGGCGGAAACGGGGTTCATGGTCATGTTTCCCCAGAGCTTGAACCAGATATCGGTCTGAATGCTGCGGGAGAGTTCCATCTCCAGGCCGGCCTTGGTCAGCGCCTCCGCCACTCTCCTGAGGCGCTCTGAGTCGCTGCCGTCTGGCTCGCCTATGATGAGCCGCTTGCCGAAACGATGACTGGCAAAGCCGTGCCCCTTAACGGAGAAGCTGCCGTGCACCACGCAGCCGATGACGTTACCCGGGGGAATAGCGGCGGCGAGCGCACCGCCGGGATCGGCGGCTAAGAGCCTGGTGCCGGCGAATTGCCCGCCGAAACCATCGAAGAACCACCAGGGTATGCCGTTCATCGCCGTCACCACCATGGTCTCAGGTCCGATGAGCGGGGCGATGCGCTTGGCGATCTCCGGCAAGGCCGTCGCCTTTACCGACAGCACCACCACGTCCTGCACGCCAAGCTCCTCCGAGTCGTCCGTTGCCCGCACCTTTTCGGTAAAAAGCTCGCCCTCGCTCTCCAGGCGCAGACCGTGGCTGCGCAAAGCTTCCAGTGTCGCGCCCTTGGCCACCGCAGTGACCGTGTAGCCCGCGCGGGCGAGCCTGGCGCCGACAAATCCCCCTACCGCTCCAACTCCATAGATGCAAAACTTCATGATTGCTCCTTACCAGCTAGATGCGGCAGGCCGTAAAGAGGCGTGCCCGGCCGGAGCGGTATGCTACCCCAGAAACGCCACAAAAAAAAGGGGGGATTTGCCCTGGCAGAAAGAGGCAAATCCCCCAAGTCTCCCCCTTCGTCAAGGGGGAGACCCCCTCTGGCTAAGGAGCGGGTGGAGTGGACCCGCATTTAATTGCACGTTGCAGGCCAACGCAGCCAGCTTGCCGCGCGGTCAAACTGCCACGAAATTATAATGCCGTTTTACTGCTAAACTGCTCCGTTTGCAAGGATTTTACGCGCCATCTTTTTTAAGCATGATAGAACGGCAAATTGAATAAACATTTTTTTAAATAATCGGCGAAGGATGGCGCCCTTGACAGCGACTGAGAAGTGAGGCAGATATGGACACCGCCCTTTTTTTTCCCCGTCGCAAGGAGCCAGCACCAGCGCATGGACAGACTACGAGACGAACTATCAGCCGCCGCCCCGGCGGCGCCGACCGAGCTTGCCTTCCCCTTCCCGCTGCCGGATTCCCCCAGCCAACCGGTCGAGGTCGCTGCGGGCGTGAAATGGCTGCGCCTGCCGATGCCGTTTACCCTCGATCACGTGAACGTCTACCTGCTGCGTTGCGAGCAGGGCTGGCTCGTGGTGGACACCGGGCTCAACTGCCACAGGACCGTGCAAATCTGGGAAGAAGTCTTCAGCGGCGCCCTCTGCGGGGAGAAGGTGGTGGGCGTCTGCTGCACCCATTACCACGTCGACCACGTCGGCTCGGCCGGCTACCTCACCGATCACTGGCGGGTGCCGCTGTTCATGAGTTATAGCGAGTATTTCACGCTCAGAGGATGGCCGGTTGAACAGAAGGAGGTTCCCTGGCGGCACGCAGAACTGCTGCGCCGCGCAGGCTATCCGGAGGAGCTTTTCGAGAAGTCGCTGGCGCTGTTCGACTTTTCCGGGCAGGTAGCTAAGGTGCCGCTTTCTTTCAGCAGGCTGCGGGCGGGGGACAGCCTGCCGCTGACGGGCGGGGAGTGGCAGGTGCTGGTCGGGGAAGGACATGCGCCCGAACACGTCATGCTCTATGCGGCGGGGAAAAAGGTGCTGCTTGCCGGCGACCAGTTGCTGCCGCGCATCTCCACCAACGTATCGGTGACGCTGGTGGATCCGGACGACGAGCCGCTCAGCCGCTGGCTGGCCTCGCTTGAGCGGCTGGCCGCGCTGCCGGAGGACGTCCTGGTGCTCCCCGGGCACGGGCTGCCGTTTTACGGCTCCCGGACCAGGATCGAAGAACTGCGCGCGCACCACGAGCGGCGCTTCGGGATCATCGAAAACGCCTGTGCCGGGACGGAGCGTACCGCGTTCGAGTTGATGCAGTTGGTCTATCCCTACCAGTTGAACGACTTCGACCTGCAACTGGCCCTTGGCGAATGCCTGGCGCACGTCCGCTACCTGCTCGCCTGCAACCGCCTGGCAGCGCGGCCGGATGGCGACGGCGTGCTGCGCTACCGCAGCATGGCACCTCACCGCTCTCAGCCGTAAAACGCCTTCACCGTCTCGGAAAACGCCTTGGCTGCGGGGGAGAGTTCGCGGCCCTTTCTTTTGACCAGATAGAACTGGCGGGTGATCTGCACGCCCTGCACCGGCACCCTGGCCAATAGCCCCTGCGCCAGTTCCAACTCCACCGCAACGGACGAAACGAAGGCAACCCCCACCCCGGCGATCACCGCCCGGGTGACGGCATGATTGCTCCCCAGGCTTACCGCCTCCCGCAGGGCCAGGGGATCGAGCCCCACCCCCTTTAAAGCGGCAAGCATCGCCTGCCCCGTCCCCGACCCGGCCTCGCGCACCACGAACGGCTCGCTCAGAAGCTCTTCCGCCGTAATCGCCCCCACCCCCGCCCAGCGATGGCCGGCCGGCGCCACCAGCACGATCTCGTCGCTGCTGAACGGCTCGAAATCAAGCCCATCCTCCGGGAAATGCCCCCCGACCACCCCATATTCCGCCTGCCCGGACAAAAGCCACTGCTGCACCTCCTTGCTGTCCCCCTGCACGATCGAAACGGTGAGCCCGGAATACCTCTTGAGCAGGGAAGGGAGCATGGCGGGAATCAGGTATTCGCTGGGGATGCTGCTCCCCGCCACCTTCAGATGCGCCTCTTCCACCCCCTTGAAGCGGTTGATGGCAACCGGGATCTCCCTGGCGTATCCGACCAGGCGCTGGGCGCGTTCCAGCAGGAGCTTGCCGCCTTCGGTCAACAAGGCCCCCTTCCCGGTGCGGTCGAAGAGTCGCAGCCCGAACTCGTCCTCCAGGGCGAGAATCTGCTGGCTCACCGTCGACTGGGTCAGGTACGAGGCCTCGGCGCCCTTGGAAAAACTGCCGGTCGCGGCCACGGCCATGAAAATTTCGAGCTGCTTCAGGTTCACAGGGCACCTATCGGGAAATTTAATACCTACTATCGATCTCAAGCGAATCTATCAATATGCGCCGCACGTGTCAACGGCGTTCCCCTTTTTGGAAAAGGGAAATTGCTTGCCAGGTGAGGAGCGGGGGATTTGTTTTCTTTGTGGGTAGGGGGCTTTGCGGGGATGGGCCGAGCGGGTCAGTACCTGCTGAAACGTGCGTTGTGCAGCCTGAGGTCCCTGACCAAGCCGTCCAGTTCCTGCTCAGTACAGATGTCGGCCAGCACGAAATACCGGCCGATCCGCTGGTGACGTATCTTCTGTTCCAAAAGGATCATCCTGAGCTTCTGCTGATCGAGGATGCCGAGCTTCACCGCCTTCTCGCCGAACTTCCCGGGGATATTGGAGGTGAGCACGGCGAAGACGTCGGCGGCCGACATCCAACCCCATTCGCGGGCTATGCCCCCGAGCACGCCGCGGGCCGAGCGCTGCCAGTTGATCGCCTGCAGCAGGTCCCGGAAACTGATCACCTTGCGGTAGTAGAGGTAGCGCCCCAATTGCAGGGGTCGCGCCGGAAGGTTCGGCAAACTGTCGTCGGCCCAGCGGCTGGCGGTGGCGGAAGGATGCGGGCGCGGCTGGGCCGAACGTTGCCGCCCTTTCACCTTGGGCGCCAGCTTGTCGCGCTGGGAAAGGAAGGCGGTAAGGGTATCGTAGGCCGATTTCACCCGCACGAAACGGGCGTTTTGCAGGTCCTGCGGATGATGGCAGCCGCGGTGCACGCTATGATCGGGGTGGGTTTCCTTGGCCCTGCTGCGGTAGGCGGATTTGATGCCGCCGGGCTGCAGGTAATAGAGGAACTCTGCGGAGGTATGAACGTCGGGCCCGAACAATTCGCGGCAGGCATCGAAAAGAACGTCATAATCAAGTGCTGACATACCGGCCCCTTTACACTCAGAGGATCATACCTGGCACACTGCGCCGCTTTGACAGTATTTGCAACTGGTATTGCAAAGCCTCGTCCTGCGACAATATACCACTGCCAATCCGCCGGGTCAAAAGATGAATGAGATAGTCAATTCGTATCATTAACATCGTTGCGGGGCAGATCGAGAAAGTCGGAGATGATGGGATTGACCAGTTCGGGGTGGGTGAGCGGCGCCATGTGTCCGGCGCCGGTGATACGCTGGAAGGTCCAGTGGGGGCACTCCCGCTCCAGGATGTCGACGATCTCCCGGATGGTGCGCCGGGAGGTGGTGTCGTGCACCACCATGGTACGGGCGAGCAGTTCGCGGCAAAGCTGGATGGTGGTGGGCTCGTCGAGAATGGCGTCGAACTCGTGGGCCGCGCCGCGGATGGCCGAGGCCAGAAGTTCCTGCCGCGTCTGCGCCATCCCCCCCCACGTTCCCTCTCCCAACCAGTAATCGATGAACTTGCCGGCGGCGGCCGTCCAGTCGCCGCTCACGCCGTATTCCTGCACCTGGTCCGCAACCGACTTCACCTCGGCAAACGACTCGTCATGCCCGTTTTGCCGCAGCAGATAGGTGAGCACCGGCTCGAACAGCACCAGCTTACCCACACGTTTTCCCAGGAGCGCGGCGCTCATCAGCGCCACCGCCCCCCCGAAGGAGTGTCCCACAAGGTGCACCGGCCCCTCTTCCTTGAAACAAAGCGCCAGGATCAGTTCGGCCTGATGGATCAGCGACTGGTGAAACTCTGCGGGCCAGGGGGTGGTCTCTCCGTAGCCGAAGAGGTTGGGGGCGATCACCCGGTAGCGGCCTTTGAGCGACTCCACGAAGGACAGCCATTGGCGGTTGCCGCTCATGGAACTGTGCACCAGTACCACCGGTTCGCCGGTCCCTTCTTCCAGATAGTCGATCCGCATGCCGCCCCACTCAAGAACCGGCATCTGTACCTCCTGCTGCCCTTTTCCGGGAATTTCACCGCCCTTTTTTGGGGGAGCCAAATATATCATCATTCATGGCCATGGTCAAAGAATGAATGGAAATCGCTGCGCGACCTGCTGAATATTGCTGCATTTGTCACGCTTTTTGTCCATACTGCCCGGGAAAATGCGTCGCATCGCAGATGACGGCGGTTAACTTTAAAGGCGACAACTCCGGTGAAAATGGACTAAGGTAGGAAAACTCACCGGGATGCCCCGAGCTGAAGAAGGGTGCCACGAGGGAAGAGGAACAGCATGACCATAACGACGGAAACGATCGGCCAACTCCTCGATCTGGCCAAGCAACAACAGACGTTTTTGGAAATGTTCGTGCGCTCCTGGGTGGACGATTACCGCTTGACCGGCGGCGCCATTTTCTGCGGCAAGGGATGCCGAAACTGCTGCAGCCTCGCCGTGCACACAGGCTTTGCCGAAGCCCTCGCCGTTGCCCGCCGGCTCGACCAAGAGCAGGCGGGCTCCGTCGAGCGCTACGCGCTGCAGCTCCGTGAGCTTATGCAGGGGGTGACCGAGCTGCCGGAATACCTGCGGCTGCACCGGCGGCAGATGGGCTTTTGCCCGCTGTTGAACGGTGCGGGGGAGTGCGGCGTTTACGCTTCTCGCCCGCTCACCTGTCGCGCGCTTGTCTCCACCAGGGAGAGCAACTGGTGCGGCACCGACTTCGCCCGGCTCACCTCGGCCGAGCGCGACGCATTTGTCGAGGGCCTGGATCGCAAGGTGGTGGCGTTTCCCAGCCACTACGTCGCCGTGCTCCAGGAAAGCGGCAAGGAGCTCGAGGGTGCGGCCGCCAAACGGATGGGCAGAGAGCTTGGCTTCGCTCTCTACGGCAACCTCGGCGTGCTTTTGCACCTCATCCGCGGGCACGCGCTTAGCGATGCGTGCCTGGCCGGGAAGGACGAAGTCATCCGTGTCATCGCCGAGGCGGGTTTCGACCACCCGCTTATCGTCACCATATCCTGAGGTAGCAGCGCTCACGTTCCTCCCCCGCAAGGGGGAAGGGGACGCTTTGGGCAATTTTTGTCCCGGAAAGGAGTTCTCCATGTTCGAATCAGCAGAGCTCGGCCACAAGATTGACAAGGAGCGGTATCAAAAGGAGGTCCCCGAGCTCAGGGAAGCGCTGCTCGACGCGCAGCTCGACCTCCTGCAGTCCAGGAAGTTTCCGGTCATCATCCTGATGGCCGGGGTGGACTGCGCCGGCAAGGGGGAGGCGGTAAACCTGCTCAACGAGTGGATGGACCCGCGCCACATCGAAACCCACGCGCTGCGCGACCTGACCGACGAGGAGCTGCACCGCCCGCCGATGTGGCGCTACTGGCGCGACCTCCCCCCGAAGGGAAAGATCGCCATCTTCATCGGCACCTGGTACTCGGGCCCGCTTCTGGAAAACGTCTACGCCGACATCAACAACTCGGAGCTGGACCAGCGCCTGGAGAGGATCGTCAGATTCGAGAAGATGCTCTGCGACGAGGGCGCCCTGATCCTCAAATTCTGGCTGCACCTTTCCAAGGATCAGCAGAAAAAGCGGCTCAGTTCCCTGGAAAAAAACGCCGCCACCCGCTGGCGTGTGACCGACACCGACTGGAAGAACTACAAACACTACGACGACTTCCGCCGGGTGTCCGAACGGATGCTGCGCGTCACCAGCACCGCCGACGCCCCGTGGCTGATCGTCGAGGGGAGCGACGCGCGCTACCGCACCCTGACCATCGGCAAAACCGTGCTTCAGGCGCTGCGCCAGCGCCTCGACGCGCCGGAGCTCCCCCCTCCCGCCGAACCCTTCCCGCCGGTCACCACGGCCACCGACGGCGTCACCCTCCTGCAGCGCCTCGATTTGAGCCACAAGGTAGCCAAAAACGATTACGCGGCCGAGCTGGAAAAATGGCAGGGGAAGCTGAACCTCTTGTCGCGCCATCCCAAGTTCAAGAAGATCTCGGTGGTGCTGGTGTTCGAGGGGAACGACGCCGCCGGCAAGGGGGGGGCTATCCGCCGCGTCACCCAGGCGCTCGACTCCCGCAACTACCGGGTGATCCCGATCGCCGCCCCGACCGAAGAGGAGAAGGCCCAGCCGTACCTGTGGCGTTTCTGGCGGCACCTGCAGCGCAAGGGACGCTTCGCCATCTTCGACCGCTCCTGGTACGGGCGGGTGCTGGTGGAGCGGGTGGAGGGATACTGCTCCCACGCCGACTGGATGCGCGCCTACGGCGAGATCAACGAATTCGAGGAACAGCTCGTTCGGCACCAGACCGTGGTGGTGAAATTCTGGCTCGCCATCAGCGCACAGGAGCAGCTCTCCCGCTTCAACGCCCGCGAGAAGATCGGCTTCAAGCGCTTCAAGATCACCGAGGACGACTGGCGCAACCGGGAGAAATGGGAAAACTACGAGAAGGCGGTCTGCGACATGATCGACCGCACCAGCACCGAGATCGCGCCCTGGGTGCTGGTGGAGGCCAACGACAAGTACTACGCCCGCATCAAGGTGCTGAAAACCGTCTGCCAGCACGTCGAAGCGGAATTGGAGCGGGTGTGAAAAGGCGCGCTCTGGATCATAATCGGGGCGGTTGTGGCAGGTGCCGTGCACGATTCCATGGTGCTCTTCGCCTCGGTCCGCCACCGCGGCAAGAGTCTCTCCGTGATCGCCGAGCTCGAAGTCGGCAAGACCGCCGGCAAGGTCGCCTCGGTCGCCATCGTCTTCATCCTGATCCTCACGCTGGCCGGCCTCTCCATCGCCGTGGTCAACGGTGGACGCCGGCACCAGGGTGGGGCGCTACCTGCTGCAGGAGATGCTCGGCAAGGTCTATGCGAAGTTCCTGGACAACAAGTGGACGCCGGGGGTGATCATCACCTCGGCCTGGGGCTACCTGGTCTACACGGGTGACATCACCACCATCTGGCCGCTGTTCGGCATGAGCAACCAGCTCCTGGCTACCTGCGCCCTGATCGTGGCCACCACCATGCTGATCAGGGTCGGCAAGGCGAAGTACGCCTGGGTCACCGCCGTCCCCGGCGTCTTCATGATCCCGGTCACCATGAGCGCGGGGTACCTCAACGTCACCAAGAACTTCCTCCCCAAGGGGCTTTACCTTTTGGCCGCGCTCTCCGTCATCCTGATGATCCTGATGACGATCGTCTTCATCGCCGCGTTCCTGCGCTGGCGGCAGTTGCTGAAGGTGCACGGGCGGGTGACGGACGACTACGGGGAACTGGTGGTGGAGGCGGTCGAAGAGGGATAGCCGGAAGAAAAGGAAGGCGGGAAGTAAACGGCGGTTGAATCCCCGCCCAGAGGACGGGGCATTGTCTGGCACCCCATAGGGGTGCTGGCAG
>Ga0209415_10000932_pt1 | contig 55926 bp, 48 predicted proteins | sample PeaSoiSIISIP2007_FD_187696 | JGI IMG/M metagenome (GOLD analysis project Ga0209415, IMG submission 187696) | Peat soil microbial communities from Weissenstadt, Germany - SII-SIP-2007 (SPAdes) (version 2) | ecosystem: Environmental > Terrestrial > Soil > Wetlands > Peat | place: Germany... | reverse complement strand
CATGAAATTTATAGACGAGGTCGCGATTACCGTAGCCGCCGGACGGGGTGGGGACGGCGTCGTGGCGTGGCGGCGCGAGAAGTACGTGCCGAAAGGCGGGCCGGCCGGGGGCGATGGCGGGAGCGGAGGCGACGTTTATCTCGAGGCCGTCCCTGAGCTGGGGACATTGATCGATTTCCGCCACCGGCGGAGTTTTGCGGCCGAGTCGGGCAAGGCGGGAAGCACATCCAACAAATCCGGGCGGAGCGGAGAGGATCTCGTCGTTCGGGTCCCGCTCGGGACGCTCGTCTACCGCCGGCCGCTCGACGACGACGTCCTCGAAGGCGAAACGGGTGGCGAACGCTTAGTCGCTGACTTGAGCAACCCGGGGGAGCGGTTCTTGATAGCGCACGGCGGTCGCGGCGGCCTCGGAAATCAACACTTCGCAACCAGTGCCCGGCAAGCGCCGCGCTTTGCCGAAAAGGGCGAGCCCGGCGAACGCTACGCGCTGCGCTTGGAATTGAAGCTGCTCGCCGATTGCGGCTTGGTCGGCATGCCGAATGCCGGCAAGTCGACGCTCCTCTCCGTCGTCTCCGCCGCCCGTCCAAAAATCGCCGACTATCCGTTTACGACGCTCGAGCCGCAACTCGGCGTCGTCCGCATCGATGAGGAAGCCTCGTTCGTCATGGTCGACATCCCCGGGTTGATCGAAGGCGCGCACGAGGGCGCGGGCCTCGGCGACCGCTTCCTGCGGCACATCGAGCGGACGCGGATCCTCGTTCACCTGATCGACGGGGCCAAAACCCGTGATGAGATCGTGACCGAGCGCGCGACGATCGAGGCCGAGCTACGCGCGTGGAATCCCGCGTTGCTAGAACGCCCGCGCCTGCTCGTCATCACCAAAATCGACGTACCGCTCGCTCGCGAACGCTTTGAAGAACTTCGCCTCGAGTGGCCGGGACTGCGCGGCATCTCGGCTGCGACCGGCGAAGGCGTCCGGGAACTGATGAACGACGTCTGGCGGACGATCGAGTCCATCCCGCGCCCCGCGGTCGCGGTCCCCGATCCCGCGCACATCCTCTTGCGCGCCGACGAGCCCTTCGACGTGAAGATCGAGGACGGCGTTTTCGTCGTCAGCGGGGAGCGCATCGAACGGCTCGCGGCGATGACGGACTTCGACAGCGACGAAGCTCTCGCGCGCTTCGAGCACGTCCTCAACCGCATGGGCGTCGAGCGTCGTTTGCGCGAGCTGGGCGTGCACGACGGCGCGACGGTGCGCATCGCCGGGAACGAGTTTACGTACTCGTGAAGATCGGGATCTTCGGCGGCGCGTTCGATCCGATACACGACGCACATCTCTTCGTCGCCGAAGTCGCGCGCGAAGAGTGCGCGCTCGATCGCGTCCTCTTCGTCCCGACGCTGCACGGGCGGCACCGCGAGCCGCCGCAAGCGTCGCCGGAAGATCGCGCTGAGATGATCCGCCTTGCAATCGCGTCCAATCCCCGGTTTGGAATCGATCTCTCCGATCTCGAGCTCTCGGCGAGCGGCTACACCGTCGACCTCCTGCCCGTCTTGCACGAGAAGTATCCCGACGACGAGCTCTCGTTCATCGCGGGCGGTGATTCGCTCGTGCGCTCGCCGTGGTACCGCTTGGCCGAAGTCCTGGGGATGCTCGCAAGCTTCATCATCGCGCCGCGCGGTGAAGTCCCGCAGACGGAGCTGGACGACGCGCTCGCCGAGCTGCCGCGCAAACTGCGCGACAAAGTCATCGTCATCGACATCCCACGCGTGACCGAATCGGCGACGCTGGTCCGGACCCGCTTGGGCGAAGGAAAAAGCCCACGCTACTTGATCCCCGAGCCCGTCTTTCGCTATATAGAGCGGCACGGATTGTATCGCGCCCCGATCGAGACGCGGCCATGATCGACCTCGCCGACTGGAAAGGTGCGACGGCGCGCGGTCAGCGGCGCGACCCCGATGGGACGCTCGTCATCGGCGGCGTCCGCGCCGACGTCCTCGCGCGCACATACGGAACCCCGCTGTTGGTCTTGGATCGCGGGGTCCTCGATGAGACCGTCGGGCAGTTCATCGGCGCGGCGCGCGCTGCGCGTGTCGACGTTGCGTACGCCGGTAAAGCGCTGCTGTTCACGGGCTTGGCGGGCTACTTCGCGCAGACCCAACTCGCACTCGACGTCTGTTCGCTCGGCGAGCTGCACACGGCCGAGCGCGCGGGCTTTCCGGCGCAGCGCATGCATCTGCACGGCTGCGGGAAGACCGACGATGAGCTCGCTGCCGCGCTCGACGGCCGAGTCGGCGCGATCGTCGTCGACAATCTCTTCGAGCTGGAACGCTTGGTCGCGCTGCGCGGTGAACGGTCCTGCGCCGTCGTGCTGCGCGTGAACGTCGGCATCGAGGCGCACACGCACGACTACGTGCGGACGGCCGGCGAAAATACGAAGTTTGGAATGGGCGAACCCGAGTTCAGGCGCGCCCTCGAGATCCTCGCGCGCGTCCCCGCGCTCGCGTTCCTCGGCGTTCACTCGCATATCGGCTCGCAGATCTTCGAGCTCGAACCGCTGCTCGAAAACGTCGACGCGACGTTCGGTTACGTCGGACATGCGCTGCGCGCCGGGATGACGCCCGAGCTGGCGATCTTTGGCGGCGGACTCGGCGTCGACGAGCGAGGTGCGGAAGGTTTGCCCCTCGGTTCGCTCTTTGCAAAAATGCGCGCGCGCGCGGACGACGCGGCGCACGAGCTCGGGATCGCACCGCTGCGCTTGGGCGTCGAACCCGGCCGTGCGGTGATCGCCCGCGCGGGGACGTCGCTCTACCGCGTCGTCGCGACCAAGCGTTTCGGAAAACGGCGGTTCGTCGTCATCGACGGCGGGATGGCCGATAATCCGCGTCCCGCATTATACGGTGCCTTTCATCAGCCGCTCGTCGCCGTCTCGAGCGCGCGCGAAGCGGCGAGTGAGGCGACGATCTGCGGACGCTCGTGCGAAAATGACGAGATGGTCGAGGCCCACCTCCCGGGCGATCTCGCGTACGGCGACCTGCTCGCGCTCGCGACGACCGGTGCGTATACGTTCAGCATGGCGAGTAACTACAATCGATTCGCGCGACCCGCCGTCGTGTGGACCGCAGCCGGAACGCACACCTTGGCGGTCCGCCGCGAGTCACTCGATGACATCATCCGCAACGACGTTTAGGTGGCCGGCTCTCGCGCTGGTCGTTTGGTGCGTTGCATGCGCGGGTCCGGCCGGCGGCGACGCGGCGAACGCACAAATCTACGACGCTTGGCGTGGCGGCCGTTCGGGGATCGAGGTCCAAGCCAGCGGCTCGATCGCGCGGGTCTTGGGCGAGCGTACCGGACCGAGCGGTCCGCATGAGGGCTTTTTGCTCCATTTGACGGGCTCCGGAGGTCACGGCCTCACCGTCCGCGTCGAGTCGAACCTCGATATCATGGGCTCGGTTCCGGTCCGCGACGGGGAAGCGGCGACCGTCCGGGGCGAGTACGATTACGATCCGCGCGGCGGCGTCATCCATTGGACGCATCGCGATCCCCGGGGCCGCCATCCGGACGGTTTTGTTGAGATCGACGGCCGCCGTTATCAATAAAAAATGCGACGCACGACAGTATACAATCAGCGCGCTCAAGCCGTATACTGAAATGCAACAACGTGCGCATACTCCGCAACATCATCCTCGCGAGTGCGTCACCGCGCCGCCGGGCAATTCTCAGCTCGGTTGGTTTGGATGTATGCGTGGTCCGCAGCCGTTATGAAGAGACGCCGGCAGCGGGGATAACCCCCCGAACCCTTGCCGCCCGCCATGCTCGCGGAAAGGCGATGGGGGCCGATCTCGAGGGCGTCCCCGCCCAAATCCTGGCCGGCCCGGCCCTGATCGTCTCGGCCGATACCGTCGTCGACGTCGATGGGGCGGCGCTCGGGAAGCCGCGCGATGCGGCAGAGGGACGAGCGATGCTCGGGACCCTGGCAGGGCGCGAACACCTCGTGCACACCGCATTCTGCCTGCGGACTCTCGACGGCCGGACCTTCGAGCACACCGAGACGACGGCCGTGCGCTTTTATCCGCTGACCGACGACGAGATCGCCGACTACGTCGCGACCGGCGACGGCCTCGACAAAGCCGGCGGGTACGGCATCCAAGGGGCCGGCGCCCCGCTCGTCGAGCGGATCGACGGCGATTTCTATACGGTCATGGGCTTCCCGCTCGGTGCGTTCGTGCGCAGCCTGCCCAAGCTGGGCTGGATGCTGCGCTCCGGCTACGCTGCGCCGGCAGGCGTCGCATGAGTTTATTTACCTCGCTTCGCTCGACGGTCAGTCCCGATATCGGGATCGACTTGGGGACCGCAAATACGGTCGCCTATGCTCGGGCGCACGGAATGATCGTCTCGGAACCGTCGGTGGTCGCGTACGATGCGAACGACGCGATCGTCGCGCTCGGTGAGGCGGCAAAGGTCCTCGACGGCCGTGCCCCTGGCCGCATCCGCGTCGTCCGTCCGTTGCGCGGCGGGACGATCTCGGATTTCCGGGGCGCGCACGCGCTCATTCGCGCGATTATCGAACGAGCGCAAGCCGGCCGTTCGTGGATCGCGCCGCGGGTCGTCGCCTGCGTCCCCGGGTGCGCGACGGACATCGAATGTAAGGCGGTCGAGGAGGCAGTCCGCGCGGCCGGCCCTCGCAGCACGATCTTCGTCCCGCAAGGCGTCGCTGCGGCGATCGGCGCCGGGCTCACGATCACCGAACCGAAAGCACAGATGGTCGTCGACATCGGCGGGGGGACGACGGAGATCGCCGTCCTCGCCCTGACGGGCGTCGTCGCACTCGAATCGATCAAGATCGGCGGCGACCACTTCGACGCGGCGATCGTGAACCGGCTGCGCGCAGATCGTTTCGCCATCGGTCCGTTGACCGCCGAGAAGTTGAAGATCGAGCGCGGTTACGCGGGCCGCGCCCCAGGACGCGGAGCGATACGCGTGAGCGGGAGCGACTTGGCCGCCGCAGCGCCGCGCGTACGCGACATCCCGGAGGAGGTCGTCGGCGAAGCGATGGTTGAGGGCGTCGGGCGGATCGCGCGCGCGATTTGGTCGATTCTTGAGGATTTACCGCCCGATCTCTCCGGCGATCTCTTAGACAGCGGGATCTATTTGACCGGAGGCGGCGCGTTGATTACCGGCTTGGCTGCCGAGCTGGGTCAATTGACGAACGTGCCGACGATGGTCGCGCCGGAACCCCTGCTCTGCGTTGCGAAGGGTGCTGGCGAGATCCTAGCGTCACCGACGCTGCTCGAGGGTTTGCGTCCGTCGGCGGATCGCGTCACGAGGTGGTACCAATCTTTACGTATCGGGATGAAAGAAAGCTATTCGCGCTAATCGCGACCATCATCGTCGCGTCGCTGATCGCTCTCGTTCAGCTCGAATACGCCCGTGATGGAAAAACCAGCCCGCTTTCGCTCGCGGTAACGACGCTCTCAGCCTACCTGGAAATCGCGCTCTCGGCCGTCAGCGGCGGCGTGCAGCACGCTGCCGATTCGACCGCGAGCGTCCCGTCGCTGTACGGCGAGAACCAGCGTCTGCGCGGGGAAAACGCGCGACTTCGCACCGAAAACGATGCGCTGGGCGAACAGCTTGCAATTACTCCGTCGGAGGATGCTCGCCGGCGCGTCCTTGAGCGCTTCGCGAACGGCATCCCCGCGACGGTGATCGGCTACGATCCCGAGAACGTGATGCGCGTCGTCACGATCGATCGTGGCGCCAACGCACGCGTAAATCGCGATGACGGCGTCATCAACGATGACGGCGTCGTCGGCCGCGTCGTCGAAGTCGATCCGCTCACCAGCAAGGTATTGCTCATCACCGACGTCACGAGCAAGCTGCCGTCCGTCGTGCAGCGCGGGCGCTGGTGGGGCATTGCGAATGGGACGATGACGCGCGTGAAGCTGCAGTACGTTTCCCAAGACGCGCCTTTGAAGGTCGGCGATCGCGTCGTAACGGGCGAAGGACGCTCGTTCCACGCCGGGATCCTCGTCGGGACGATCAGCCGGATCGAACCGATGCCGGCCGGCGGGCTCGATCAGTCGGCCATCATCGAACCGGCGGTCTCCTTTGGCCGCCTCGACCACGTCCTTGTCCTTCCGAAGTAACGATCGCGAGATCGCCGCGGCCAGCGCGCCTTCGATCGCACTCGCGGTCGGGGTTGTCGCACTCGCGGCGATCCTCCAAGCGACCTTGCTGCACGTCGCCGTGATACGCAACGCGACGCCGAGCTTGGTCCTCATCGTCGTCGTCCTCTATGCGTTGCGGGTCGGAGCCGAACGCGGGCTCTTGATCGGGGCGCTGGGCGGGCTGTTCGAAGATGCGCTCACCGGCGGGACCGGCGGGAGCTGGACGCTTGCGACGGCACTGGTCGCGATCGTCGCCGGCGCGATGTCGCGTTTCTTTTTCTCGGACGCTCCGCAAGCGCTGATCATCGCGGTCGCACTGGGCTCGCTGCTCCGCAGCGCCTTCTTCTGGAGCATCATGAGCTTGGGCGGATACCCGAGCGGGCTCGCGGCCACGCATCTGCACACCGCGATTCTTCAGGCACTCTACACGACGCTGGTCGCGATACCGATCATCCTGTTCCTCGCCCGCAGCAAAGAACGCCCCGTTCGACGCATCAAGCTGCGCGATTTTCGATCGACATAATGGCTGCGCTCGGGCATGACTAGCAACGTCCGAAATCCGATCAGGCTCGGTTTGTTTCTCGGCGGGCTGGCGCTCGCGACGATCGTCATCGTCGCACGGCTGACCCAGGTGCAGATCGTCCAAGGCAACGTCTTCGCGGCAGCGGCGCGCGCGAACCAAGTCAGACGAATCGCCGTCGCGGCGCCCCGCGGCCTCATCCTCGATCGCCATGAAGTCGTCATCGCGCGCAGCCGGCCGTCCTTCGTGTGCGCGCTGATCCCCTCGGAAGTCAAGGACGTCGAGAAGACGCTCAACGAGCTCTCGGCGATCTTGGGCATCGACCGCGATGTCCTGCGTCAGCGCACCTTCCATCATCGCGGCGCCGATTACGCGAATTTCGACCAACTCGCCGCGGCCGAGCCGTTCGGCCCAATCATCCTCGCCAACGACTTGACGACGGCGCAGATGGCGCGGCTCGCCGAAGCGCTCAACGATCTGCCGGGCATCGACATGGAAGAGCAGCCGGTCCGGAACTATCCGTACAAGACGGCGGCTTCTCACGTGTTCGGCTACGTCGGCGCGATTACCGAGGACGAGTACCGGTCGCTGCGCAGCCAGGGGTATTCACCCAACGACGTCATTGGGAAAGACGGCCTCGAATCGGAGTACGATCAGTACTTGCGCGGCAAGTACGGCGGCGAACAGATCGAGGTCAATTCGCAAGGCGCTCCGGTGCGGCGCTTGGGATACGTCGATCCGACACCGGGGAACAGCCTGGTCCTCACGATCGATTGGCGCCTGCAGATGATCGCCGAGCGCGCACTCTCCGATCAGATCAACGTCGTCTCGAAAGCGCGGGGACGCCGGGTCGCCGGCGCAGTCGTCGTCCTCGATCCGAACACCGGCGGCGTCTTGGCGCTCGCCTCCAATCCGAATTTCGACCCGAACGACTTTTCAACCGGGATCAAACTCGCGACGTACGAGCGCTACTTGCACAATCCGCTGCAGCCGCTCTACGATCGCGCGATCGGCGCCGCGACGCCGACCGGCTCGACGTTCAAGATGGTCACGGGGACGGCGGCGATCAGCTCGGGCGCGATCAAGCCGCATCAGGTCCTCTACGACAGCGGCTCGTACTATTGTCACGGCGTGACGTTCACCGATCTGGCCGCCGGCGGGCTGGGCTCGGTCAGCTTTATTCCCGCGCTCGCCGCATCGTCGGACGGTTATTTCTATCAGGTCGCGGACCGGGTCGGGCATGAACGGCTGCGCTACTATGCGCTCCAATTCGGCCTCGCGGAAAAGAGCGGGATCGATCTGCCCGGCGAGTTCGAAGGCAACTGGCCGACCAACGAATGGATGATGAAGGTCTATCATCTCCCACTCGAGCCGAGCGACGTCTGTATCCTGGGGATCGGACAAGGCGCGATGGAAGCGACGCCGTTGCAGATGGCCAACGTCACCGCGACGATCGCGAACGGCGGGACCCTCTATCGCCCGCGCTTGATCGCCGCCGTCCGCGCGCCGAACGGGAAGATTATCAAGCGCTTCGATCCCCAAATCATCCGCGAGGTTCCCGTCACGCGCGAAGCGGTCAAGGAAGTCCAAGCGGGGATGGCGCTCGCGACGTCACCCGGCGGGACCGCGTACGGCCTCGCGATTACAGGCTTGCCGTTCAGCGGAAAAACGGGGACCGTCGAGACGGACGGCGGGAAAGGACCGAACACGACCTGGTTCGTCGCCTATGCGCCGACGAAGAACACCCAGATGGCGATGGCCGTCTTCATGGAGCGGACGGGCGGCTATGGCGCAAGCGTCGCGGCACCGATCGCGCAGCGCATCATGGCTGAATACTTCCACAAGAAGATCTGAGAAGAGGGTTGCCCGTCATCGCAGTTCGATCGCGTCGATCACGACGCGGAATGCGGCGGCACGCTCGGGAGACGCTTGGCGCAGATAGATCGTAACGCGATCGCGGCCGCCGTTGTGCATGAGTCCCCAGCACGCCGTTTGCGCGACCGGGAGGCACGGATCGTCGAGTCCGCGTTCGACGACGTCGAGCGCGCCGATCGCGGCCAGCGCTTCGTACGCCAGGCTGCGCTCCGACGGATCGGCCGAGCGCGATGCGCGCTCGAGGGTCGGTCGCGCATCCGGCGTCGCGGCATTGCGCAGCTCTTCGAGGATGCGAATGCGCAAGGCGGCATCCCTTTCCTCTTCGTAGGCCTGCGCGAGGATGCCGATCGCCCAGGCATCGTCGAGCACGGTGAGGCTCTCGATGACGCTCGCGCGCGTCGCTTCGTCGACCAAGTCCGGATCAAGACCAACCCGGCGCGGCCAACGCGGCGGGATCGGCTTCGGTTCGCCCGTGACGGCGTCTTCGGAGCCCCACGTTGTCGGGCTGAAAGTGACCTGCTCGCGACGCGATGTCCTCGTGCGGACGATGATAACGACGGCTAACCCCAAGACCAGGAGTAGGAGCGCCGCGAGCCACACGGTCATCCGCCGCTAACTTCGATCTCCGACCGGCGATGTCACCTCGAGGGGCGCTCGAAGCGTCTGCACGACCTCACGCAACGCTTCGTCGAGGGCAGCATTCGTGCTGCTGATCAGGACACGATGAAATTCCGTCAACGGGAGCGGCGCGACATTGTTGAGCGCGATCGAGAGCACGGAGCGGTATTGTCCGATCGCCTCGGAGCGCGCCGTCCCGCGTTCGATCATCGAGCCGATGAGCGGAACGATGGCGATCCAAGGAGCGACTGAGCCGAGCGGCGCCGCCTCGAGCGAGGGCAGGCTCGATCCGACCGCGACCGCGTCGACCGTCCCCCAGATCCGGACGTTCGTCGGCGCCGGGAGCACGGCGGCGCGCACGCTCGAGTTCGAAATCGCTCCGAGCAAGTCACGCAGCGCACCACGGCTCACACCGTCTTCGAGATCTTTGGCCGTGAGCGCATAACGCGGCAAGCGCAATTTGATGAACAGGCGATCGAGCGTCGTGCGCTGCGCTTCGCGCAACGCGTCGAGCCGCACTTGCACGCCTTCATCGGCGCCGTGAATCGTATCGGGAAAGAATGCGCGCATCGCAAAGAAGTGGGTGATCAGGCCCTGGAAGTCGGCTTGTTCCAAGTACCGCAACGTGCGCGTGAGCCGCTCTTCAGGCAAGTCGAGCGTCACGCTCAAAGCACCGACCTGTGCCTGCGCCGGCGCCGGCTCTTCGATGGACGTCACGGGGAGTTCCGCAGTCTCGCTTGGCGCCGCTTGGGGAGCCGGCGCCCGTTCTGCACCTTCGACCGCCGCTTCCGCGAATTGCGCATCGCTGACGCTCGGCACCGGTTCCGCTCGAATGGGAACGGCGCGCGGCAACGCGGCGATTGCAGCGGGCGGCAGAATCGCTGCGGGCATCGGACGAGACGCCGGCGTTGCGGGCGGAACGTCGACGCCGCTCTCACGCGCTGCGACGCCGGCAACGTTGAAAGGCAAGCCGTTCGCGCGCACCGCAAAGGCGGGCATCGAACGCACGCGCAATGGGATCGCGTCGACCTCATGGCGGACGGTGTCATCCCATTCGACCTGCGCCTTCGCTTCGATCAACGTCCCCAGCGGTAATGGCGTATTCACAATAGCGGACCAGCGAATCAACGCCTCGACTCCGGGACCGACGTCCTCGAGACTTAATCCCTCGTCATGCCAGAGGAGCGAACCTCCATCGACGTCGAGTAGCGGGACATCGTTGACCGAGGTGCTTCCGGGGACGTAGACCGTGTTTGCGATCGGCGGCACGAAGACGGTGAGTTTGCGTGCCGCGCCGTCACCCGTGTTGCGCAGCATCAAGATGAAATAGAGCGGCGCACCGCTCTCGACGGTTTCGACAGGCTGCGTGCGCAACGCCGCACCGTGGCGAAACTCCGGCGCCGCTTCGGTCGCGATCGTCACGGGGAAGAGCGCTAAAGGCAGCAGGCCGACGCCGGCGAGCCGGCCTTCGACCGAAATCGTGCTTCCGCGCTCGACGAAGCGCGCGAGACGGAAGCGGACCGTCGCCTCGGCGCTGGCACCGGCCGCAACGTCGCCGAAGATCAGGGTCGAACCATCGCGTGACGCGCCCTCGACTGCTTCGAGACGTGCTTCAGGCGAGACGCGCAACGTCACGCGAACGTCGCGGGAAAAATCGGAGCCTTCGTTCTCTATCCGGACCCGCACGTCGGTTGCGCGATCGGGCCGCAGCGGCTCGGTGCTCGAGAGCATAAGGCGGGAGCCGCTCGGCGTAAAGCGCGGCCGTGAACGCGCGACGAGGACGACGCTGCCGAGCGAAACGTGCTGCACTTCTCGGGTCGAAAGCGTCGCGCCGAGCCGCAGCTCGGTCCGATCGGCAAGCGGCGAGACGACGCGCGCGCGGACGACGATGGTGCGCGGCTCGAAGGGCTCGAGCGATCCCAGATCGACCGAATCGCTGCCGAGCTCACGCTCTTCGCCGTCGCCGATGCGATAGCGGATCTCTTGAAACGGGTCGTCGGTCGAGATCGTCAGCTTGGCGTCCGTCGCCGTCGTCGTCCCATCGTTTGCGACACTAATCAGGAACGAAACGAGCTCGCCGGGGCGCGCCGCAGAGCTGCCCCTGATCTCTATTTTGTTGCGTGCTTCCAGGAAGCGCGGGCGCGCTCGCAAGATCAGCGTCCGTTCGAGCGTGCGGTTCCCGGTTGACCACGTCAAATTCGCGCTCAACGGCAAACGCGTCCCATCCCGGGCGGGCGCGACTGCGTACGCTTCGATCGCCGCTTCGATGCGCTGGCCGGCGGCGACGCGGTCGAACGTAAAGACACCGGGCTCTGCTCCCTCGCCGACCGCGCGCAGATCCATCGTCCGCGATCCGGCCGCGTAGCGCAGCCCCTCGGGCAAATCGACGCGGACGCGGACGCCTTCCGCATCGCACGTCCCCGTATTGCGCGCGACCAGGGCGATGCGGACCCGCTCACCCGGCTCGACTTCGGCATCGCCGGAGACGACGATCGCGGTCTCGTCGCCGTCGAACCGGCTCGCGGATTGAACGACGAGTTCTGCACGCGCCAGGGGAAACTCCGGCGTCTCCGCTGAGGCGACGGCCCCATCGACGAACAACAGCGTCCCGTTCTCGAGCGGGATGTCGATCCGCGCGCGGTATTCGATCAACAGCGCGGCGCCGGCACCCAAGGTCCCGGCCGCGATCGGCGCGTGGGTGAACCCGAAGGGATCGCCGCGCTCGTCGACCGCGACCTCACGCCCGTCGATCCGCGCGCTGCCCGGGACGTACGTAGTGCGATCGGGGATCGGCAGGACCACGATCACGTCGCGCGCGCTCGATTGACCGGAATTGAAGACCCGTGCGACGATTTGCACCTCTTCTCCGGGTTCGGGCTCGCGGACGGGCTCGAGCATGACGGTCGTCGAGGCGTTGCGCAATTCGGGGGCGCTGCGCGCCACGAGCCGTACGATGTTGGAGCCGATGGCGGGGATCTCGAGCGACGCGATCGCCGCCTGCAGCTCGAGCACCGCGCCGTTCTCGATCGCAGGAGCGACCGAATAGGAAATCGAGATCTTGCGCTCGGTCCCGGACGGGACTTCGCCGATGTCGGCGCCGTTGCTCGAGAGCAACGCCGTTTCGCCACCGGGTTCGTCGAGCGGTACGTCGTCGATCCGTGCGCTGCCGACGAGATAGCGCAGACCGTCGGGCAATGTAAAGCGGATCCGCAACCCGGTTGCCGACGCGCCACCCAAGTTGTAAAACGCGAACGTGGCGCGTACCGTCATCCCAGGTTCGACGAAGCGATCGGGAGAAACGACGAGGGTTCGCAACCCTTCGGGTAACGGTGATGCACCCGGCGCGAAAACATCCGTCAGGGTCCGCATAATGCCCGACGGACGTTCGTCGCAGCAATGCAGCCGACCTTGACCGCTTTTCATAGGGACCCATCACATATGTTCACGGCCCGACCGACCGATCAACTCTCGCGCGGCTACTCCCGGCTCGGGAGCGAAAAGGCGTTTGAGGTCCTCGGCTTGGCGCGGGCATTGGAAGCGGAGGGCCGGTCGATCGTCCATCTCGAGATCGGCGAGCCGGACTTCGATACGCCCGACCACATCAAACGCGCCGGCATCGCCGCGATCGAAAAAAACTACACGCACTACGCGCCCGTCCCGGGGATTCCCGAACTGCGCGACGAGATCGCGCGCCATGCTGCGAAGGAACGTGGTGTCGCTCCGTTCGCGCGCGACAACGTCGTCGTCGGCCCCGGCTGCAAGATGGTGATCTGGAACGTCCTCTCCGCGTTGATCGACCCCGGAGACGAAGTCGTCCTCACCGATCCCGGCTACCCTGCGTACGCCTCGGCGCTCTCGTACTTGCAGGCGAAGATGGTCCTGGTCCCGCTGCTCGAATCGCGCAACTTCGAATTCGACCTCGACGTACTCGGCGCGCGGGTCACCGCACGGACGAAGCTGATCATTCTGAACACGCCGCAGAATCCGACCGGCGGCGTCCTTTCCAAAGGCGACCTGCAAGCCGTCGCCGAGCTCGCGCAGCGGCACGACTGCATGGTCCTCGTCGACGAGATCTACCATCGGCACCTCTACACCGGCGAACCGTTCGTTTCGATCGCCGCGTTGCCGGGGATGCGCGAGCGCACCATCCTGATCGACGGCTTTTCGAAAGCCTATGCGATGACCGGCTGGCGCCTGGGGTACGGCGTCATGCCGGAGTGGCTCGCGCACGCGACGACGCTGTTCAACAACAACACGTTCTCGTGCGTCTCGACGTTCGTGCAAATCGCGGGGATCGAGGCACTCACCGGCCCCGACGAGCCGATCGCAGCGATGGCGGAGACGCTTCACAAGCGGCGCGACGTCCTGATCGCGGGACTCAATGTACTTCCCGGCGTCTCGTGCACGCTGCCGAACGGTGCCTTCTACGCCTTTCCGAATATCTCGCGCATCACCAAAGACGACCAGGAGCTCGCGCGCTACCTGCTCGAGGACGCCGGCGTCGCCGTGTTGGGCGGCTCGTCTTTCGGAGATGCCGGCGCAGGCTACCTGCGCCTCTCGTATGCGAGCTCGATTGAAAACATCGAGGTAGCGCTCGAACGAATGCGCAAAGCGCTTCCGAAATATCGCGACTAAACCTACTTGAGGTTTTGCGCGAGGAACGCCTTGACGCGGTCGTGCGCGTCCTTCGTCGCGTCGGGATCGAAGTTCATCGTGTAGATATTCGTGCCCACGTGAACCGTCCCCCGATCTGCCGGATTGTCGAAAGCGTGCGTTGCGTTCGGATACGTGTACGCCGTCACCGGGTAACCCCGCTGCGCCAACGCCGCCGCGTCGCGTTCACACGGTTCGGCCGGTGTCCAATCGTCGGCAGAACCGAGGAGGACGAGTAGCGGTGCGGCAACCCCGACGGAGCTCATCATCGCGCACACGGGGTACAATGCGACGGCGGCCCGGAAGCTTGCGCCTTGCATCACGGTATCGACGAATCGTTTGTCGTCGCTGACCAGGGCGGTCCCGGCGCCGTGGGACCAGCCGATCACGCCGACGCGTGCACCGTCGACCTCGGAACGCGTCCGCAGAAACGCAAGTCCACCGTAAGCGTCGAACGCCCGCGTCCGCATGTTCGGAGGCCCGCCCGTGCAGACGTTGCGCACGCCGCGCGGTCCGAAGCTGTCAACGACCAGCGCTTCATAACCGTTCACCGCGAACCACCCACCCCAGTCTTGCTCGTGCTTCTGGGGTCCGCCGCAAGTGTGCAGCAAGACCATCGCCGGAAACGGGCCGGGTCCCGCAGGACGGTAGAGCGTCGCCGTCAGCTGACCTTTGAAGTTCGTATCGAGGCTCGGAAAGGTCACGCTCTCGCGCGCGCTCTGCGCCTGCGCGATCGATAGAAGCGCGACGGCGAAAATGACGCATGCCGCAGCACGTTTCACGGCAATCCTCCGGTCAGCTTAGTTTCATGGCATCTTTTGCCGCCCGCAACGTCTGCGCCGCTACCGCTCGCGCCTTGTTACTACCTTCGTTGAGGATCCGCTTGACGGCGCCGTCCTCAATCTGCGCACGGCGCTCGCGGATCGGGCGGAGCCAGCCGTTGAGGTTTTCGGCGAGCTCGCCCTTGCATTGCACGCATCCGAGTGCGCCCGAGCGGCAGTTCTCCTCGATCCACGGCAGGCGCGGCTCGTTTCCAAGCTTGTGCAGCGTGAAGACCGGGCAAATCTCCGGACGGCCGGGATCGTTCTTGCGCACCTTCTGCGGATCGGTGAACATCGTGCGCAGCTTCTTGGTCGTCGTCTCATCGTCGTCGGCGATATCGATCGTGTTGCCGTACGACTTGGACATCTTGCGTCCGTCGGTCCCCGGGACTGCCGGAAAATCCGAGAGCGTCGCCTCCGCCTCGACGAGCGTCTCGCCGTAGAGATGATTGAAGCGCCGCACGATCTCGCGGCCGAGTTCGAGATGTGCGAGCTGATCGCGACCGACTGGGACGCGGTTCGCACCCACGATCGCAACGTCGACCGTTTGGAGCAGCGGATACCCCAGGAACCCGAAGGTCGCGATCTCGCCTCCAAGCTGTTCGATCTGTTCCTTATATGTAGGGACCCGCTGCAGCCACGAGACGGGGGTGATCATCGAGAGCAGCACGTGAAGTTCCGAGATCTCGGGGATGCGCGACTGCACATAGATGGTCGAACGCAAGGGATCGAGACCGGCTGCCAGCCAGTCGCGGACCATCTCTACGGTGTTGGGCCTGATCTCGCTCGTCTCGGCGAACCCGGTCGTCAGTGCGTGCAGATCGGCGACTTCGAAGAAGACCTCGCTTGCGCGGGCCATTTCGACCCACTGGGACAGCGCCCCAACGAGGTGCCCAATGTGCAAGCGGCCCGTCGGCCGCATGCCGGACATCACGCGTATTTTGGTACGTTTTTGCGCGGCAACCATCGCTTTTTGGTGCTAGTTGCGCGCCTGGGGGCCGTATGCTACGATGCGGGCATCGTAACCCTGGCTTTCGAACCACGCGCGGTCCCGGGACAGTTGGAGTGCCATCCACTTCAGGTACTTAGCGAGTCGAAACCGTCCCACGAACAACAAGGAGCCTCGCTTTGTATACTGACGAACGGCTGACCTGCACCGATTGCGGCGCAGAGTTCGTTTTTAGCGCCGGAGAACAAGAGTTCTTCGCGAGCAAAGGATTTCAAAACAAACCGAATCGCTGCCCAGACTGCCGCGCCGCGCGCAAAGCAGCGCGCTCGGGCGGCGGCGGCGGCGCCGCCGGCGGAATGTCGTCGGGCCGCGCCGGCGGAGGCGGATACGGCGGCGGACAACGCGAGATGTACTCGGTCACCTGCAGCGAGTGCGGACAGCCGGCGGAAGTTCCGTTCCAACCGCGCGGCGACAAGCCGGTCTACTGCCGCGAGTGCTTCCAAAAAAGCCGCTCCGGCTACCGCTGACTTCGTAACTGAAGGAGCGAACAATCGAAGAGCGCCGCAAGGCGCTCTTCTTAATAGGCGACGTGCATGTTTGCGAAGTTTCGGGCCTGCCCGATTCGCTCGCGCACGACTGCGCGAGCGCGCCGCACCGCCTCGACGAGCGGTGTCGCCCGCGCGAGCTCGAAGGCCAGCGCTGCGGCGAGGACGCACCCCGTCCCGCGCATTGTGCCCGGAAGGCGGACATCTTCGAAGCGCGTCATCTCGCCGTCGCGGCACAGGACGTCGATCGCCCGGCCGCTCAGATGGCCGCCCTTGAGCAACACCGCGCGGGCGCCGAGCTCGCAGAGACTTCGGGCGGCGTGCTCCATCGACGCGACGTCGGCGATCGGCTCGTTCGTCTCGAGTAGGATCCGGGCTTCCTCGAGGTTCGGCGTGACGACGTCGCACCGCGGGAACAGTCGATCGCGCATTGCCGCGATCGTTGCGGCATCCGCGAGGACGCCGCCGTCGCTCGAGGCGATCACCGGATCGAACACCGCCGGGATGCCGTACGATCGCTCGAGGATCGCCCCGACGCTGCGCACGCTCTCCGGCGAGAGCAACGCGCCGACGCGAATTGCATCGATGCGGGCGTGGCGTAACGAGGCGAATTGCGCGGCGATCGTCTGTGCATCGACCGGCATGCGCGCGACGACCCCGTCGGGCCCTTGGGCGCTGATCCCGGCGACGACGCTCACCGTGCGTGCGCCGAGCTCATGCAGGACCAAGAGATCGAGGCCTAGTCCCGCGACGTTCCACGGATGGGTCGTCCCGATCGAGCAGACCACCGGCCGGCGGTCCGTCACGCGCGCGACTCCCAAGCCGCAACCAGCGCCCGCGCCGTAGCGGCGACATCGGTCGCGCCGGCAAGCGCCGAGATCATTGCCGCCATGGTCGCCCCGCTTGCGCGGACATCGCCCAGGCGGGAACGATCGATCCCTCCGATGGCGACGACCGGGACGCGGCTCGCACGCACGACGGCCGCGACGCCGGCGACACCGATCGGAGCGCCGGCATCGCTCTTGCTTGCCGTCGCGAACATTGGTCCGACGCCGAGGTAATCCGCGCCGACCGCATTCGCGATCTCCGCTTCGGCCGGCGTCCCGCAAGAGAGACCGATGACTTTGTCGGCGAGCACTCCGCGCAGCACCGCCAGGTCGACGAGCGCGGCATCCTCTTGCCCGAGGTGGATCCCGTCGGCCGATCGGGCCGCCTCGACGTCGTCGTTGACGATGAGCAGTGCCCCGTCGGCGTGAGCGCACGCGACGAGAGCGCGCAGCTGTGCGGGATCGATCCCGTCCTTCGCGCGCAGTTGAACGACGCGGATCCCGCCGGCGACCAGCGCGGCCCCGAAGCCGACCGGATCGGCGGTGACGGCGGTATCGACGATTGCGTAGATGCCGTCGGCGAGCGACGGCCAGCGTTCGCGCGGCGTCATCGGACGGCGGGGCGGCTAGAGATCCAAGAGCAGATCGACGATGCGCGCGAGATCGCTCTGATCGGCGTAGCGGATCTCGATCGAGCCCCCGGCACCGCGCCCGACGATCGCAACGTGCGTCCCTAGCCTGTACCGCAAGCGTTCGACGACCGCATCGACGTCGGCGTTGCCGTCTTTGGAGCGCCTCGGCGGCGTCGGGGTTCCCGCGGTTTTTCGGCGCTGCGCAAGGGCCTCGACGGCACGCACCGACAGACCGCGAGCGACGATCATCCGGGCAAAGTCTTCGCGCTCGGCTTCAGGGACCGCGAGCAACGCCTTCGCGTGGCCGGACGTAAGCGAGCCACTGCGCAGCGCCGCTTTGATGGTTTGCGAGAGGCCCAGCAGACGCAGTGCGTTCGTGACGGTCGGACGGCCTTTGCCGACGCGATCGGCGACTTGATCCTGCGTTAAACCGTACGTGTCGATGAGGTGTTGAAAGCCCATCGCTTCCTCGAGCGGATCGAGATTCTCGCGCTGCAGATTCTCGACGATCGCGACTTCGAGGCTCTCGCGATCGTCTGCATCGCGCATGATCGCCGGGATTGTCTCGAGTTGTGCAGCCATGGCAGCGCGCCAGCGGCGCTCGCCGGCGATGAGTTCGAAACCGTCGTCGCGGCGGCGAACGATGATGGGGACGAGAACCCCGAGCTCGGCAATCGAGCGGCGTAGCTCGTCCAAACTCGCAGGATCGAAGTTGGTTCGGGGCTGCTGTGGATTGGGCCGGATCTGCGTGACCGGTATCGGCCGCACCGTTGATGACTGATCGGGGCCGAGCAACGCACCCAATCCACTCCCCAGACCTCTGCGGGGGGCTGCGCTCACGATACGGCTTCCAATTCGCCGAGGATCTCGCGCGCCAAAGCGAGATAGGCTTGCGCGCCGCGGCTCTTGATATCGAAGATGATCACCGGTTTACCGTACGACGGCGCTTCCGATATGCGAATGTTTCGTGGAATCTGCGTCTTGAAAACGACACGCGGAAAATAGCGGTGCACTTCGTCGAGGACTTCGGTGGCGAGCCTCGTTCGACCGTCGAACATCGTGATCAGCACGCCTGAAATCGCCAGTCTCGGGTTGAGCGCGCCATGCACGCGTCCGATGACGGTCGTGAGTTGCGAGAGTCCTTCGAGGGCGTAAAACTCCGCCTGCACGGGGACGATCGCTTCGTCTGCGGCAGTGAGCGCATTGATCGTCAAGAGTCCGAGCGACGGCGGGCAATCGATGAGAACGAAGTCGTACTGATCGCGCACCGCTTCGAGCGCGTTCTTCAGCCGCGTCTCTCGCGAGAGCATCGAAACGAGTTCGATCTCGGCGCCGGCGAGATTTAGCGTAGCCGGAACGACGAAAAGGTTCGGAATTTCGGTCGCTTTTGTCACTTCCGCGATCGGCGCGTCTTGCAGCAAAGCCGAATAGATGCACGCCGGCAAGCCGCGCTTGTTGATCCCCAGGCCGGTCGTCGTGTTGCCTTGCGGATCGATGTCGACGACGAGCGTCTTGCGTCCAAGCGTCGCGAGTGACGCGCCCAAGTTCACGGCCGTCGTGCTCTTACCGACGCCGCCTTTTTGGTTCACGATAGCGATGACGCGACTCAATTTTAAGGCGCTCCGCCCCAGGCTCCGCGCCCCCCATGCTTCGCATGGGGCCCCCAGACCGTCGGGCCCGTAAACATTCTCCTCACAATTCGATTCCCCGAGGGGGCCCGTAACAACAAATCCGGTGTTCGGCCTACCGTCCGGGATGCTTTTGTTCGCGATGCGGAATATCTTTCCATAAAACGATAAACTATGTTCCCCGGGGAACCTTGGCGGCCTGGAGCCGGAGGATCTCGAGCTGGGCTTCTCGCGGCAGGGTCGGTTCGTCGAGGACTCGCTCGAGGACCGCTTGCAAAAGGGGGCCCACGCGACGGTCGCCGCCTTTGGCCGTCGGCTCGGCGCCCAAGGCCCGCAAGGCGTCCTGCCCGTCGACGGCGAGGTCCCGGACCGAGAGGGGTGGCCGCTCGGCGAGGATCGCTTGGACCCGCCGTTCGAAGCGCTCGTTGCTGTCGCCGCGCTTGGGCAACCCGCTCCCAACGATATCAGCCCGTCGAAGCTGAAACTGCCGCTCGAGCTCGTCTTGACCGACCCGCCGGACGAAGCGCCGGATCGCTCGGTCCGAAAGTTCCGGCGCCGCGACGTACATGTGCTCGCGGACGAGTCGCGCGATCTGTTCGGTCTCGTCATTGGAAAAGCGCAGCCGCTCGAGGATCGATCGGGTGACGTCCTGCCCGACGACCTCGTGCCGGTAGAAGTGCGGGCCCTCTTTGGTGCGGGGTTTTCCGACGTCATGCAGGAGCGCCGCTACGCGCAAGACGAGGTCGCCCGGCGGCGTGGCATCGAGCGTCTCCAAGCTGTGGCGGTAGACGTCGTAGGCGTGCCATTCATTCTGGTCGACGCCGACGCCCTCGAGCAGCTCGGGGACGACGTGAGCCAGCACCCCGCCCGTGCGCATCAACTCGATCCCGATCGAGGGACGCGACGCGTCCGCGAGCAGCTTGACGAGCTCGTCATGGATGCGCTCGGCTGAGACCGTTGCAACGAGCGGTGCGACCGCTCGCATCGCCTCCATCGTAGCCGGGGTCAGGGCGAACTCGAAGCGCGCCGCAAATTGGCAAGCCCGCAGCATGCGCAGCGGATCTTCGACGAACGCTTCGGGCCGCAAGATATCGATTCGCCGGGCAGCGATATCGGCGGCGCCCTCGTACGGGTCGACGAGGCCGCCGGAAGGGATCGCCCGCGCAAGCATGTTCATGCGAAAATCGCGCCGTGCGAGGTCTTCCTCGAGCGAGACGTCCGGCCCGGCGGCATCAAGCGCGAAGGCACGGTGCCCGACCCCGGTCGAGCGTTCGCGACGCGGGAGGGCAACGTCGACCGTCACCCCCTCGATGATGCACTTCACGACCGGGAACGATGCCCCGGCGACCTCAGCTCGGCCGACGTTCGCGAGCCGCTCGACCAGGGCATCGAGCCCGATCCCGGTCGCGACGTAGTCGAGGTCTTTGACCGGCCGCGGGATACCGTCGAGCTCGGAACGCAGTTCATCGCGGACCCGTCCGCCGACGGCAAAAAGGGAGCCCGCCGGCAGCACGGCAGCGAGCCGGACATCGATCGCCGCCAGGTCCGCGAGCGGCTCAGTCATAACACAGCGGTCGCTTCGTGGGGATGCCGGTCCGCCGAGGAAACCGTCCCGGGGTCTCCCCCCGCTTCTCGATGATCACGATCCGGCGCTCTCCAGCGAGCTGCCGCTCCTCGATCAGTGTGCCCCCGAGCATCTCCGCCGCACCAGCGACAGCCGCCCGCTCGCGTTCGTCCATCGCGCCCCGCTGTAGGAGCGCGACGCCTCCGGGCGCCAGGAACGGGAGCGTCAGCTCAGCGACTGTCGACGCGCTCCCGACCGCGCGCGCCGTCGCCGTCAGGAAGGTGCCGCGCAGCGCCGGGTCGTGCGCCAGGGTCTCGGCCCGTCCGGTTCGCACCGTCCCCTCCAAACCCAGATGCGTCAGCGCGCTCCCGAGAAAGTCGGCCTTCTTTGCGACCGCCTCGACACACGTGAGGCGCTGGGCGGTCGCGAGGGCAAGCGGGATCCCCGGCAACCCTCCGCCCGCACCGACATCGACGAGCGCACCTCGGACGAACGGGGCGAGCGTCAACGCATCGAGGAGATGCGGGACGAGCGCGTCCACCGTCCGCGCCGCGGTCAAGTTCACCCTGCGCGTCGCCTCGAGGAGAAGTGCCCCGTACCTCGCCAGCCGCTTGGCGAGGTCCGCGGCGACGCCGTCGGCCATAAGACGCGCGCCGATCTCGGTCTCAGCGGCCAACGGCCGCGGTCTGCGCCCGCTCGCGGCGGTGAAGCATGATCGAGAGGATCGCAACGTCGGCCGGCGTGACGCCGGGGACTCTCCCAGCCGCCCCCAGCGTGCGGGGCCGGTGGAGCGAGAGCTTTTCGCGCGCCTCGTGCGAGAGCGCGCGCAGGGCGTCGAATGCCAGGTCGTCGGGGATCGCGACCGCTTCGTCGCGCTGGGCTCGCTCGATGGCGGTCTGCTGCCGGCGCGCGTAGCCGGCGCACTTGATCTCGATCGCAACCCGCTCGCCGATGGTCGAATCGATCTCCAGCCGCGCGGCAACGTCGGCGAACGCGATCTCCGGACGGCGCAACGCCTCGGCGACGCTCGTCCCGTTCGCGATCCTACTATTATTAATTAATAACTCGGGCAGGCGAATGCGTTCGGCACGCGCTACGCCCGTTTCGACTGCTAAACGCCGTTTTTCAAAGGCTTCATAGGCCTGATCATCGAGCAATCCGATCGCGTGACCGAGCGGCGAGAGCCGGACATCGGCGTTGTCGTGGCGCAAGACGATGCGATGCTCGGCGCGTGAAGTCAGCATGCGGTAGGGCTCGTCGACGCCTTTGGTGACCAGGTCGTCGATCATCGTCCCGATGTACGAATCGGTCCGTCCCAGGCGCAGCGGCGGCGCACCCTTCACCGCCAGGGCCGCGTTGATCCCCGCGACGAGCCCTTGGGCCGCAGCTTCTTCGTAGCCGGAGGTCCCGTTGAGCTGCCCGCAGTGGAACAAGCCCGCGATGCGGCGCGTCTCGAGGGTCGCCTCGAGCTCGATGGGCTGCACGATGTCGTACTCGACCGCGTAGCCCGCCCGGAGCATCCGGACGGCCTCGAGCCCGGGCAAACTGCGCAGCATCGCTTCCTGGACTTCGGCGGGGAGCGACGTCGAGAACCCGCCGACGTACCAGGTCGGCTCGTCCCACCCCTCGGGCTCGATGAAGATCTGGTGCGTCGGGTTGTGCGCGAACTTGACGACCTTGTCTTCGATCGAAGGACAATATCGCGGTCCGATCCCGCGGATTAGGTCCAACCCGTAGAGCGGCGAGCGATGCAGGTTCTCGCGGACGAGCCGGTGCGTAAGCTCGGTTGTTTGGGTGATATAGCACGACAGCTGCGGCCCGGCAAAGACCGGCTCGCTCCGATACGAAAACGGGAGCGGGACCGCGCTTGGCGCTTGGGCGACCATCGCCGTGACGTCGACCGTCTCACGGTCGATTCGCGGCGGGGTCCCGGTCTTGAGCCGGCCCATCGTAAAGCCGAGCCGGCGCAACGCATCCGAGAGCCCGAGCGCCGGGCGCTCGCCAAAGCGCCCGGCGGCTTCGTGGTGCTCGCCACGAAAGATGCGGCCGCCCAGAAAGGTCCCGGTCGCTAGGACGACCGCTCGCCCCAAAAGCCGCGTGCCGGCGTCCGTCAGGACGCCGCGGACGCGGCCGCCCTCGACGATCAGATCTTCGACGAGCCCTTGGTGGATCGAGAGGTTTGCCTGCCCGGCCAGTGCCTCGCGCGCGCGCTGCGCGTAGCGCGGCTTGTCGGCTTGGGCCCGCAGCGCGCGGACCGCCGGCCCCTTGCTCTCGTTGAGAAAACGGACGTGGAGCGAGCTTTGATCGATCAGACGGCCCATCTCGCCGCCCAGCGCGTCGATCTCGCGAACCAGTTGGCCCTTCGCGCTCCCGCCGACGCTCGGATTGCACGGCAGGGTGCAGACGCGCGCAAAATCGGCGGTGACCAGAACGGACTCGACCCCTAAGCGCGCCGACGCGAGCGCTGCTTCGACGCCCGCATGTCCGCCGCCGACGATGATCACGCCGGCGCCTCCATCGAATCCCATCGAGGGTTATTGTACGTGAAGCAATGGCCGATTCAAAGCTCGCGGTGCGCGAGAACGTCGCCGGGCCGTTTTTCGTCGACCGCACCTGCATCGATTGCGATGCCTGCCGGCAACTCGCGCCCAGCGTCTTCGGCGACGGCGCGCGGACGTCGTTCGTCGCGCAACAACCGCGCGACGCAGGCAACCTGCGCGCGGCCCAGCAGGCCGTCCTGGCGTGCCCGGTCGGTGCGATCGGCGACCGCGACCACCGCCCGAACGCGGCGACGCACGACTTTCCGCTGCTCATCGATGGTGATTTGGAAACGCGCGGCGTCGCCTTCTGCGGCTTCAACGCGCGCGCATCCTACGGCGGGAACAGCTATCTGATCGTCCATCCCGACGGGAATTGGCTGGTTGACTCGCCGCGCTTCGTGCGGCCGCTCGTCGAGCGGATCGCGGCTTTCGGCGGCCTGCGCTTCATTTTCCTCACGCACCGCGACGACGTCGCCGATGCCGCGGAATTCGCCGCACACTTCGGTGCGCAGCGCATCATCCATGAAGGCGACCGCGGCGCGGCGCCCGGCGCAGAGATCGTCATCGAGGGCAGCGCGCCGGTCGCTTTCGCGCCCGAGTTCACGATCATCCCCACGCCCGGCCACACGCGGGGGCACTGCGTCCTCTTGCACGAGCGCTACTTGTTCACCGGCGACCATCTTGCATACGACACCGACGCGCAACGTCTCGTCGCGTGGCGCGACGTCTGCTGGTATTCATGGCCCAAGCAACTCGAATCGCTCGAAAAACTCGCAGCTTACGATTTCACGTGGGTCTTACCCGGTCACGGCAAGCGTATCCATCAGTCGCCGGACGTGATGCGCACGCAGCTGCACCGCCTCGTGGAGCGCGCCGCCTAGGCTACTTTCCGATACAGAAGCGCGCGAAGATCCCATCGAGAAGCTCTTCGGTCGCATCCTCGCCCGTGATCCCGCCGAGTGCGGCCGAGGCTTCAATGAGATCGGAGCTGGTGAAATCCAGCGGGTCGCCGCGCTCGATCGTCTCGCACGCGCGTTCAAGCGCGCGCACTGCCGCGCTCACGCAATCGGCCTGACGCGCGCTCGCGAGATGCGGGCGCTCGAGATCAGGCAACACGCCGCCCCAGCCGCGATGCGCGATCAGCTCGCGCACGTGGGCCAAATCCGTCGAGTCGCGCGTCGAGCCGAGCAACGCATCGCGCTCCGCGGCCTCGCGGGCGTCGTAACCGGTGCGTCCGAGATCGCGCTTGTTGAAAAAAAGGACTCGCTCGCGCTCGCGCGTCGCGACGAGGATCGCGCGCGCCTCCGCACCGAGCGGCTGCGAAGCGTCGATGACGACGAGGGCGATGCGCGCCTGCTCGAGCGCTCGCCGTGCGCGCTCGATCCCTGCCGCCTCGAGCCGGTCGGCGTGTTCGCGGATCCCGGCAGTATCGACCAGCCGGACGAACACGCCGTCGATCGCAAGCGATTCCTCGATCGTATCGCGCGTCGTCCCGGAGATCTCGGAGACGAGCGCTCGCTCTTCGCCCAAAAGGGCATTGAGCAGCGACGACTTGCCGGCGTTGGGCGGCCCGACGATCGCGACGGTCGTCCCCTCGCGCACGAGCCGCCCCGTCTCCCACGATCCGAAGAGGCGTTGCAATTCGTCTGCGATCGCATGCAGACGCGCCGCGAACGGCGCGCGCTCGGGTTCGGGGACCTCGTCGGGGAAATCGAGCGAGCCCGCCAGCTCCTCGAGCATCGTTTGCAAGCGGGCGCGCAGGGCGGCGACGATCTCGACGAGTCCGCCGGCAAGCCGGGCCGCGGCCGAACGCACGGCCGAGCGTCCTTCGGCCTCGATGAGATCCGCCACGGCCTCAGCCGCCGAGAGATCGAGCTTCCCCGCCAAGAAAGCGCGCCGCGTGAATTCGCCCTGCGTCGCCAGGCGCGCGCCGGCGGCCAACGCGGCGCGCAAGGTCTCGCGCACCACGACGGGCGAGCCGTGCACGTGCAATTCGAGAACATCCTCGCCCGTATAGGAACGCGGCGCGGGCATCCAAAGCGCGAGCCCACGATCGAGCGTCTCGCCGGCTGCATCGAGGATCGTCCCGGTCGTCGCGACTCGCTCGCGCAACGCGGTGCGCGAGCGAAAGACCCGCTCCGCGACGCTGCGCGCGCCCGGTCCGCTCACGCGCACGATCGCGACCGCCCCGCGCCCGGGCGGCGTCGCGAGCGCGACGATCGTGCCGAGGTCGGAACTTATTTCGGCGAGATGACGACGCGCCGCTCGGGATCGACGCCCGTCGACTCGGTCGTCACGTACGGATTGTCGGCCAGCGCCAGATGGATGACCTTGCGCTCCGAGGGCAGCATCGGCTCGAGCATTTGCGGCTTGCGCTCGCGCACCGCGCGTTCGAGGGTCGCCAGCGCGACCGCCTTGAGCTGGTCGGCGCGGCGCGCGCGATAGCCTTCGGCGTCGATCGTGTAGTAGCGGCGGTTATTACGCACGCCCGCATTCACGATATTATTAAATATGAGGTTGAGCGCCTCGAGCGTATGGCCGTGCCGGCCAATCAAGTTCGCGAGATCGGGGCCGCGCACTTCGAGGTACTCGCCTTCCGTGCGCACGATGTAGCGCACTTCCGCGGACGGGACGCCCATGCGCGTGAGGATGCCTTCGAGCAGCTCGCGCGCCGGCTTGGCCGATTCGGGCTCGACGCTCGGCGCTTCGCTGTGCCGCTGCCGGCGCGGTGGAGCCTCGGCCGGCCCGCTTGCGCGCGGCAGTGGCGCCGAGCGGCCCGCGCGGCGTCGATTGCCGTGTTCGCGGCTGGGCTGCGCCTCGTCGTCGTTGCGCTCGCGTTCTTCGTCCATCGTTCTCTCCTTAATGCGCTACCGGCGCGACCGCCGCTTGCGACGCGACGGTTCTTTCCGGACGCCCGAGGCCGGTGCGCCGTTGCGCGACGGGTCGGCCGCGTTCGCGGACTCGAGGGCCGGGGCGCCGGCGGGTGCCGGTGCGACACGGAAACGGCGCAACATGAAATACTGCTGCGCCATCGTGAAGGCGTTGATCGCCAGCCAGTATAGGATCAGCGCGGATGGCCACGAGCGGCCGAACCACGCGATGAACAGCGGCGAGGTGAACGCCATGATCTTCTGCGTCTGAGCCTGCTGCGGATCAGACGACGGCGGGCTGCCGAAGCGGACGCTGAAATACATCGAGACAACGTAGAGCACGAGCAGCACGTAATCCGGCGCCGCGAGGCTGGTCGCCAGGATATTCGGAAATTGGTGCGAGAACGCGCCGCCGATCCACAGCCACTTCTCGTTCGTAAACGTCTTCTGCTCGGCGATGATCGCATAGTACAAGCTGAAGAGAATCGGCATTTGCAAGAGCAGGGGCAGGCAGCTCGCAAACGGGTTGACGTTGTGCTCTTTGTAGAGCGCCATCGTCTCGGCGTTGATCTTCTGCGGATCACCCTTGTGTTTTGCTTGGATCCCCTTGAGCAGCGGCGCAATCTTCTGCATCTCCGCCATCGACTTGAACTGCACGAAAGTCAGCGGCAAGAACGCGATCCGGATCAGGGCGGCCAAGACGATCAAGCTCCAGCCCAGATTGTGGATGACGCCGTTGAGCGCGATGATGACCTGAATCAGCGCATCGACGATCGGTTGGAGCGGATTGGAAAAGGCGAGAAACAACGAGGAGCCTTTCGAGGGCGCGAAGACCGGACGCCTTACGGGACCGGGTCAAAGCCTCCCGGATTCCACGGGTTACAGCGTACGAGGCGGCCGGCTGCGAGGAGGACGCCGCGCCAGGGGCCATGCTTCAACACTGCTTGGTAAGCGTACTGCGAGCACGACGGCGCGAAGCGGCATGCGGGCGGGAACAGCGGCGAGAGCACCAGCTTGTATAAGCGCAGGACGCCCAAGAACAGCAAGCGGATCACAAAGCCCCCGCCAACTCTCGCGCCAGCTCGGCATATGAGGCTCGGCCGCTTCCGGCGCGCGCGACGATGACAAGATCGCGCGGCGCCGTCCCCAACAAGCGGCGCACCGCTTCGCGCAGCCTGCGGCGGATTCGATTGCGCTCGACTGCCCCGCCGACCGTCCGGCCGACGACGATCCCCACTCGAACCGGCCCCTCGCGTTTCACCAGACTATATACCGCCAAACGCGGCGTTTGGGTACGCCTGCCCCGGCCTCGCACCCGGGCAAAATCGCCCCGGCGCCGCAGGCTCTCGAAGCTCACGGCTACACCGAGAGCCGCTTGCGGCCTTTCTTGCGGCGCGCCGCCAGGACGCGACGACCGTTCTTGGTCCGCATCCGCTCCAAGAATCCGTGTACGCGCTTGCGCCGGCGGTTGTGCGGCTGATACGTCCGCTTCATGACAGGGGGTCGGGCCTTTCCTCGGGCTAGAAATCCGGCCGGGGTCGCCCGCGGCCGCAGTCATCGAGTATACGGCGGCGCCGTGACCCGCGTCAAGAAAAAGGCACGAAATGCGAACCCTTCGCAGCCTTTCCACACCTGTGGACAAGCCTGTGGAGACGCTCGCTGCACGGGAGGCCTCTAAGGGCGCAACGACCGAGTTTTTTCGCTGTAATAGCGCCACGATCAGCTTGCGGATAAGCCCGAAAAACCCTGATTTGACGGGCTTTCTCTGATGGTTCATTGCCTGTGGATAAGTGGATAAAATCGTGCTTGGAAACCGCAGGAACGCAGTCGCTCGCCGCTAATTGTGCGGCTCACTCCGACGGGTCGATTCGCGCATGCGGGGGCCGATCGCTACGGCGGAAATCTGCGTTTTCGGTAGGTACTGCATGGGATCAGCGAGCGGCCAAACGGCGATCGGGAGCGATTTGTGGACCTCGGCCCTGGATGCTTTGGAGCGTAAATACTCCAAGCCGATCTTCGAGATGTGGATCAAGCCGATGCGTCTGGTCAGCCTTGCAGGGACCGACGTCGTCCTCTCGGTCCACAGCAACTTTGCCCGCGATTGGGTCGAAAACCGGCTACGCGGAGATATCACTGAAGTGATGATCGCGCTCTTGGGGCACGACGTGAGTCTACATTTCACGGTTGCCGAGGGCGCCGAAGGCGGCAACCGCCCGGTCCCCGTGCCCACGCTCGCGCCGGCGGCGGCGATCGAGGAGCCCCGCACGGCGAATCTCAACCCGCGGTACACGTTCGAAGAGTTCGTCGTGGGCAATTCCAACCGGTTCGCCCATGCCGCCGCTCAAGCGGTTGCCGAGGCGCCGGCGCGCGCTTACAACCCGCTTTTTTTGTATGGAGGCGTGGGACTCGGCAAGACGCATCTCATGCACGCGATCGGTCACCGCGCGACGTTCGAGAATCCGCGGGCGAACATCGTTTACGTCTCGAGCGAGAAATTCACCAACGAGTTCATCATCGCGATCAAGAACAACCAGACGGTCGAATTTCGCAACAAATACCGCCATGTCGACGTCCTCTTGATCGACGATATCCAGTTCTTGGAAGGCAAGGAGCAAACCCAAGAGGAGTTCTTTCACACCTTCAACTCGCTCCACGAAGCGAGCCGCCAACTCGTGATCTCAAGCGACCGTCCCCCAAAAGAGATTCAAACCCTCGAAAGCCGGCTCAGATCGCGTTTCGAGTGGGGACTCTTGACCGACATCCAGCCGCCCGATCTCGAGACGCGCGAGGCAATCCTTCGGAAAAAGGCGGAAACCGAGAAGGTCCCGGTCCCCGACGACGTCACGCTCTTCATTGCCAAAGTCATCCCCTCCAACATCCGCGAGCTCGAGGGCGCGCTGATCCGCGTCGTGGCTTTCGCTTCCCTGACGAAATCGCCGATCACGGTTGAGCTCGCCTCGGAAGTGCTCAAGAACGCCGTCGCGCAAGCGCCGATGCACCGAGTCACGATCCCGTTGATCAAAGAGCGCGTCGCGAAAGCCCACGGCCTAACGGTCAAGGAGATGGACCATCAGCGCCGTGACCAGCGGCTCGCGGCACCCCGCCAAATCGCAATGTATATCGCGTGCGAGCTCACGGACTGCTCGTTGCCCCAGATAGCGCGCGACTTCGGGAAGAAGGACCACACGACGGTCATGTACGCGCGCGACAAGGTCAAAGAGCTGATGGTGCGCGACGAGGCCTATCGCAACAAAGTCCGCTCATTGATCGCGCTCTGCCAGTCCGAATAGCCGGGCTCGAGCCCGGGGATAGCTCTGCACAGGGCCTGCCTGCGAACGTGGATAAAACGACTTCGCCGGCAGGCCCGTGAATATGTGGAAGTCCCTGCCTCATCGATCCACAGCTTCTCCCGGCTCCGCAGGCTCTCCGTATCGGTCCGCGAGGCGATCTCCACACTGCTCACCGCCTTACTACTGGTACGACTACATACTTAATTTACTAAGACGCGGACAAGGCTTGACGGCCAACGGTGGATAGTGAAGTTTACCTGTAGCACCAAAGAGATCGCCCAGGCAGTCGGCGCAGCCAGCAAGGTCGTCAACGCGCACACGACCGTTCCGATCCTCTCGAACGTCCTGCTGTCCTCCGACGCCGGTCTCGTGCGGGTGCGCGCAACCGATTTGGAGCTCACTCTCGAGCACTCGTTTACGGCCGAGGTCAGCGAGAGCGGGAGCGTCACCTTGCCGGCGAAACTCTTCAGCGGGTATCTCGGGAATCTTCCGGCCGGCCTCCTCGAGCTTTCCGGTACGGCGACCCGCGCGAGCGTCAAGTGCGAACGCTCGAACTACGATTTTCACGCCCTGCCCGCCGAGGAGTATCCGCCGCTTCCGGCTGCGCAAAAAGGCGCAACGCTCGAGATCTCGGCAAAGCGTTTTCGAGAGGGTGTCAACTCGACGATTTTCGCGGCCTCGAACGAGGAGGCGCGCGGCGCCGTCCTTATGGGGACGCTGCTCGAGATCGAGGGGACCAATCTCACGATGGTCGCGACGGACGGTTACCGGCTCGCGAAGTTCACGACGACGCTCGAACGCGGTCTCTCGGAAGGCTCGGCAAAGTACATCGTCCCCTCCCGCGCGCTCGCCGAGGCGGCGCGCAATCTCGGCGCTGCCGAGATGCTCGAAATGACGGCGCTGGGCGCACAAAGCAATCAACTCGCGCTGAGCGCAGGCCCGACGTCGATCATCGTCCGATTGGTCGACGGACAGTACCCCAACTACGGACAGGTGATCCCCGCGAAATTCGACCGCAAAGCGACGGTCAACACGAGCGCGCTGATCGGAAGCTTGCGCCGCGCGGAACTCGTCGCGGGCGATCGCGCGAGCATGGTCAAGCTCAGCCTCAACAACCAGCAGATGATCATCACCGCGAATTCCGATGTCGCCGGTAACGCGTACGAAGAGCTCGAAGTCGAGCAGAACGGTGACGATCTGACGATCGCGTTCAACGCGCGCTACCTGGTCGAGATCCTCAACCACGTCGACTCCCCGCAGGTCCTCATGGAGTTCTTGGGCCCGCTCTCACCGGCTGCGATCCGGCCGCTGGAGACGAGCGAAGGCAGCTCGCAACTCTACGTTCTGATGCCCTTGCGGCAGTAGCGTTGCGGTTGAGGCTGCTGGGCCTCGTCGACGTGCGCAATTATGCCGAGCTGAACATCGAGGTCCCCCCCGGGCTGGTCGTCTTTACCGGCCGGAACGCGCAGGGCAAGAGTAACCTCCTCGAAGCGATCGGGGTTCTCGCGACCGGGAAATCATTTCGTACCGCGCATGAAGGTGAGTTGATCCGCCATGGCTCGCTGCGGGCGGTGGTCAACGGTGAAGCTGATGTTGCAGCAGGGAGCATCCATCTCGCCTGCGAGATCGCGCGCACCGCGCAAGGCACGCGCAAGACGTACCGGCTCAACGGGGAGCCGACGAAGTTTGCGCGCTACTTGGGAAGCGTTCGGGCGGTGACGTTCACCCCTGCGGACCTGGAGCTCGTCGATGGCCCGCCCTTGCGCCGACGCGCGATGCTCAACAGCGCACTCTCGCAGAGCGATCCGAGGTACTATCGCGAGCTCGCCTTGTACACCAAGATCCTCACGCAGAAGCGCGCGCTGCTCCGCGCGTCCGAGATCGTCGATCGCGAATTGTTAACGACGTATAACGCGCAATTAGCCGCGGCCGGCGACGCGCTCATCGCTGCGCGAGCGTCCTACGCGACGACATTCTCGAGCGCCGCGGCCGCCGCGCACCGGGCACTGGGCATAGACGGCGTGCTGCAAGTCGTCTATCGTCCCGACGTCGAGCCCGGGTCACTCGCCGCGCGGCTCGAGGAGCGCATGCCCCTCGAGATCGCGCGAAAAGCAGTGTTGGCCGGACCGCATCGTGACGACGTCGAGCTCATCCTCGACGGGGTTTCGCTTGCCGCGTTCGGCTCGCAGGGGCAAAAGCGCGGGGCCGTGCTGGCGCTCAAACTGGCTGAGTACGCGGTCTTACGCGAGCAATCGGGCGAAGCGCCCTTGCTCTTACTCGACGACGTCCTCTCGGAACTCGACGACGTGCGGCAACGCTACTTCATCGAGAACATCGCTCCATTCGAGCAGGTCTTCCTAACAGCGACGGTCTTGCCGGACCGCCTGCACGCGCCCTCGCACGTCTACCGCATCGAGGCGGGGCGGGTGGAGCGCCTCGCGTGCTGAGGCCGCTTCGGGCGACGCTCGGCAGCTGGTCGCCGCGCGCCGGACGCTCGCCGCTCGACCCGCTCGGCGCGATCGCCGCCGCGTGGCCGCAGATCGTCGGCGCAGAGTTGGCTCGCGCGACCCGCCCGAGTTCGATTGCCGGCGACGCGCTCGTCGTCGTGACCGGCTCGAGTGCGTGGAGCCAGCAGCTCTCGTTCCTCGTGCCGGAGATCTTGCGAGCGCTCGGCGAGATTCCGGCGGCGGCGCACATCGGCCGCCTGCGTTTTCGTGTCGGTCGCATCGAACGATCGCGCGGTCGGACAGCGACCGCCGCGAAGCCGCCGGGTGGGAAGGGGGCCGGAATCGACTCGGGCGCGGAGTTCATCGCGCCGAGGTCGCTCGACGAGGCGCTCGACCGGATTCGGCTCCGATTCGAGCAGACGCGGGATGCAAAACACACGCACGGGTGGAAATCTTGCGAGCGTTGCGGTGTTACGATCCAAGGCGGGACGCAGTGCGCCCCCTGTGCCGGGTCGATCGCCGCAGAACGGGAAGTCGCGGTGCAACGGCTGATGTACGACGCTCCGTGGCTTGGTTACGGCGGAACGGCGGCACTCATCGAGGCGTTGACGGTACAGGAATACGAGCGAAATCGGCATGCACTCTTGGAGCGCTGGTGGACATTTCTGCTGCGTGCCAAGGCCGACGGCCGGGTATCGGCGGACGGTCGCGAACGACAGATAGCAAGCTCGTACGTGCTCCTGCAAACCGGCTGGGAGCCGCAACGCATCAGCCCGGCCATCGTCCGTAACATCCTGGGCGACGACCTCATGACTCTATTGTATGAACAGTAACAAAAACCAACTTACGGCCCCCCCTCGGGGTATCGTGCCTCGATGAAACGTTAGCGGGGCCGATGGTTCGGGGGCCCCACGCAAAGCGTGGGGGGCGCGTAGCCTGGGGCGGAGCGCCACAAAAATGAACGATTACACTGGCGAACAGATCGAAGTTTTACGCGGCCTCGAAGCGGTGCGCAAGCGCCCGGGCATGTATATCGGCAATACGGCCGAGCGGGGCTTGCATCAACTGGTCTACGAAGCCGTCGACAATTCCGTCGACGAGGCGCTCGCCGGCTATGCGACCGCGATCCGCGTCGTCCTCTACAAGGACGGGGCGTGCAGCGTCGAGGACAACGGTCGCGGCATCCCGGTCGACATGCACGCCGAAGAGAGGATGCCCTCGGTCGAGGTCGTGATGACGATGCTGCACGCCGGCGCGAAATTTGGCAAAGGCGGCTACAAGGTCGCGGGCGGCTTACACGGCGTCGGGATCTCGGTCGTGAACGCGCTCTCCGAAGCGATGATCACGCGCGTGAAGCGTGACGGGTTCGAGTACGAGATCAAATTCTCGCGCGGCGAGACCACCCGCAAGCTCAAGAAGCTCGGCCCGGCTGAGGGGACCGGGACCTATCAGTGGTTCAAGCCCGATATGGAAGTCTTCGAGACCAACGACTTCCATTGGGACGTCCTGCAAAAGCGCCTGCGTGAGCTGGCGTTCCTCAACCGCGGTTTGGCAATCACGTTGCGTGACGAGCGCCCCGAAGAGCCCAGAGAACGCACGTACCAATACGACGGCGGGATCGTCAGCTTCGTCGAGCATCTCAACGACAAGAAGGATCCGATCCATCCGATCATCTCGTCTCACGGCGAACGCGACGGCGTCGACGTCGAGTGCGCGATGCAGTGGGCCGACACGTACACCGAGACGGTCTTCTCCTACGCGAACAACATCAACACGATAGAAGGCGGGATGCATCTGCTCGGCTTCCGGACCGCGATCGGCAACGAGGTGAACGCCTATGCGCGCAAGCGCGGGATGCTCAAGGAATCCGACGGCAATCTCTCGGTCGACGACTGCATGGAAGGCTTGACGGCGGTCATCTCGGTCAAGCTGCAAGAGCCGCAATTCGAGGGCCAAACGAAGACCAAGCTCGGCAACGCGCGGGTCCGCAGCATCGTCTACGGCCTGATCAACGAGCGGCTCGAGTTCTTCTTCGAAGAGAATCCCAAGTATGCGCGTGCTATCGTCGACAAGTGCATGCAGGCAGCGAGGGCCCGCGAGGCCGCCAAGAAAGCGCGCGATCTGGCGCGCCGCAAGAACGCGCTCGACGGCAGCGGCTTGCCCGGCAAGCTGGTCGACTGCAAGAACCAGGATCCCAAGGCGAGCGAGCTGTTCTTGGTCGAGGGCGACTCGGCCGGCGGGACGGCCAAGGGCGGCCGCGATCCGAACACCCAAGCGATCCTGCCTTTGCGCGGGAAGATCCTCAACGTCGAGAAGGCCCGCCTGGACAAGGTGCTCTCGAACGAAGAGATTCGCACGATGATCACGGCGCTCGGAACTGGATTCGGCGACGAGTTCAACGCCGAGAAGCTGCGCTACCACAAGATCATCATCATGACCGACGCCGACGTCGACGGATCGCACATCCGCACGCTGCTGTTGACGTTCTTCTACCGGCAGATGCATCAGCTGATCGAATCGGGCTTCGTATATATCGCGCAGCCGCCGCTCTACGGGATCAAGCGCGGCAAGTCGCAGTGGTATGCGTTCAGCGACGACGAGCTCAAGAAGATCTTCGGGGACCGTGATCCCAAAGATTTCACGGTGCAGCAGTACAAGGGTTTGGGCGAGATGGACGCCGAGCAGTTGGCGGAGACGACGATGGAGGCCGGCTCGCGCCGTCTCAAGCGAGTCATGCTCGAAGACGCGGTGGCGGCGGATGAGATGTTCACGACGCTCATGGGCGACAAGGTCGAACCGCGCAAAGAATTCATCCAAACCTACGCGCGCAGCGTCAAGAACCTCGACCTTTAGGGGAACGATGTGGCGGTGAGATCTGCCGCCCGTTACGCCGCGATCGCGATTGCGGTCGTCATCGCTACGCTACTCGCGGTGTTCCACGCGACCGCCCTGCGGTGGGCGGTCGCGACCGGCGCGGGCCTGGCGACCGGGTATACGATTCGAATCGGTGAGCTACGCTTCGAACGCGGCCGCCTCGCGCTGGGCGACTTGCACGTCGCTCGCCAAGGCGAACCGCTCCTCGACGCGGCGCGCATCAACGTCACGTACGATCTGGGCGAGCTGCTGCGCGGCGGCGCGCATCGCTTCGGCTTGCACGGCATCAGCGTCGACCAGCCGCACGTGACGATCGTCCGTCACAAGGATCTCTCGCTGAATATCGAGCTGCCCAAGGGCGGAGCCGCGACGCCGCAGCTTGGGACGCCGTTGTCCTTCACCGCTCGCGTCCGCGACGGCTCCGTCGAGATCCGCGACCCGTTCAACCCGTCGCCGCAAGCGCACTTGCTCCGCTTGGACGACATCAACGTCGACGCGAACGTCGATTCGGACCATCGGACGCACTACCGCGTCACGGCCGGCGTGTTGCGTGCCCCGACGACCGGGGCGGTGCGGAGTAACCCGCTCAAGATCATCGGAACGATCGATCAGGATCGGCGCTACGCGATGCACCGCATTACGGCCGCCGACATCCCCGTCGCCGGCTTCGTCGACTACTTCGTCGATTCACCCGCGGCGCGATTTCTCACCGGCGACGTCCGCAACCTCGACATCAAGCTCTTCTCGCTCGACACCGCGGTCGACGCGCCGCTCCATCTCGGCGGTTTCTTTCACGTCGATGGAATCAGTGCGCGCGTCATCGGGATCGACGGCCCGGTCGGACATCTGCGCGGCGATCTCTATCTGTCCGATGACGGCATCCTCGCGCCGCGGATCGACGCCGATATCGGCGGGACGCCGATCGTCACCGGCGGCGGCTTCTTCGACTTCGCAAACCCGCAGTTCCGCATCGCGGTTCGCGGAGCCGCCGATCTGCGCGTGCTGAGCGGCTTCTTTACCTTTTTGAAGGGCCAGCCGGTCGCGGGTCCGGTCAGCTTCACGACCCTGATCGAAGGCAACGTCGGCAAACCGCTGATCTTTGCCCGCGTGCAACTCCCCGCCGTCAGCTGGGGCGCATATCCATTCCGGGCCGGTCACGGGCTCGTGGCCTATTATGAGGATCAAGTGACGATGGCGCCGCTCGAAGCACGCTACGGTCCGATCGATGTCATCGTCCGCGGCGGGATGGCGCTCTCCGATCACATCGACTCGGAGTTTGCCGCGCAGATCGCCGGCCCGGGCAAGGCGCTGCCGTATCTCGATCGGGTCGCACCTGATGTGAGGTTGCAAGGCATCGCCGTCGTCGCGGGACGCGATCTGCCGTTGCGTGCGCGCGGACTGCTCTATAGTGAAGGCACGGCGACGGATCTCTCCGCCTTCGTCGCGGTCGACGAGCGCGGGCGCGGCGAATTCGGTCCGATCAACTTCACACGGCGCGACGGGAGCGAATTCAGCGGCAGCTTTGCGCTCGACCGGCCCAATTCGAATGGCGGCTTCTGGGCGTGGATGCGCAACTTCCATTTTCGCGATCCCGGGATACCCGCGGCGTTGCCGGGAGTCGTCTTGCCGGAGTTTCCGACCTTCGGCGGCGTCCTCGACGGAGCGTTCGCGGGCGGCGGCGCACCCTCCGATTTTACCATTGCCGGCCATGTCAACGGGACGGCAATGGAGTTTCTGGGGATCCCCGTGACGCAGGGCTCGGTGACGTTCGGCGGGACCTTTCACGAACTGCGCTTCACCCGGATCGATGCGCGCGGTCCCTGGGGACACGTCGCCGGGACCGGGGCCGTCGCGATGCCGGGCGCGTTTCTCCTGAGCGGCAACTTTGATGGGACACTCGAAGGCCTGCGCCGTTTTACCGGCGATATCGGCGCGAGCGGCGCAGCTTCGGGTCCGTTTGCCGTCGCGGTCGATGGGCCGCGGATCGTCGTGCAAACGCAGGGCGTGCGCTTGCGCGGCGCGCTGATTCACGGCGTCCCGCTCGACGCTTTCGACGGGACGCTTGCGGTCAATACGGGCGGCTCGCTCGAGGTTTACGGCGCGCGGGCGCGGCTGGCAGGGAGCGACGTCGTCGCCGCCCGCACGGTGTCGGGCCGGATTGCCGTCGCGGCTGCCGATCTTCCGGCGGGCCGCCTGAGCGCTGCGGGCCTGCCGCTCGAACGCGGAGCGCTGAGCTTCGTCGGGACGGCCGGAATGGCGAACGGGTCTCCGACCTTCGACGGCGCGATCGCGCTGCGCGGCGGAGCGTACGGCGGGCACCGTGTCGATGTGACCAGCGGCCTCGGGTTCGCGGGTTCGACACTCTCGGTCGCCGATGCGACGGCGGAGCTCGACGATCAAATCGGGCTCATTGACGGCCGCGTGAGCGGGCTCGGCGGGACGCCGACTTTCGACCTGCGGACGCAGATACCGGTGGGCGATCTCGGACGACTCGCGTCAGGCCTGCGCGTCCGCCTACCGCATCTAACGGGAAGCTTCGGTGCGGACGTGCGCATTGCGGGTTCCCGCGCGGACCCGCGCGTCAGCGGTGCGGTCACGATCCCGGAAGGCTCGCTCAACGGTTTGCATTTCAGTGAGGCAGCGGCGCAGATATCGGGGGGCTTGCGCGCGATGGCTTTGCGCGCCGGAACGATCCGCGTCGGAACGACGAAAGCGACGCTCGAAGGGACGTACTTGGCGAACGGATTCTCGCTCGGGGTACGCTCGGATGCGGCGGACCTCGCCGACTTCAACGGTTTCTTCGACGTCGGCGACATGCTCGCCGGCCGCGGCCGCGTCACGCTGGCGTACCGCTCGTTCGGGACGCCGGCGACGAGCGGAGATATCGCGCTGACGGGCGTTCAGTATCGCAACTTCCCGTTGGGCTCGTTGACCGCGCAATGGTCGAGCCGGAACGGCGTCACCGACACGCACTTGGCAATGGGCGGCTCCACCGGAGCGCTCGCCATCGACGGGCCCGTCACCCTCGCGCGCGGTCGGGGCTCGCTGCTGCAAAACGCGACCTACGACTTGCGCGCGAAGATCGCCGGCCTCGACGTGGGCAATTGGCTGCCGATCGTCGGATTCTCGTATCCGGTCATCACCGGACGTCTCGACGTTGACGGGACCATGCGCGGTGCGGGCCGCAATCCGACGATCGATCTGACCGCGGCACTTTCAAACGGGACCGTCGGGCGCGTCCCGCTTTCGGAGGCAACGCTCGGCGCGCGCGTGACGCAGCAGATGGTCGCGCTTCAAAATATCGTCGCCGTGATACCGCACTTGAACTTGACCGGCGCGGGTACGGTCGGCGTCGCGCCGGGCGCGCCGATTGCGCTGACCATGCACGGACACAGCGACGACGTCGGCGCGCTAGCGGCGCTCGCAAAGCGTTTGCCGTTTGCGGCGAGCGGGACGGGCGACGTCGACTTGCGCGTCACCGGGACGCGCGTCTCGCCGGAAATCGCCGGCAGCTTCGAACTCCGCGACGCGAACGCGGCGGGCTTGGCGATTCCGCACGTCGCCGGAGGGTTCGGCTTGCGCGGTCACAGCTTGGAGCTGCAAAATACCAACGTCGAGCTTGCCAAGGGGACGCTGAGTCTAGCAGGCTCGCTCCCGCTCACGGTCGCGCCGTTCGGCGTCGGACCGGCAAACGCGCCGCTTTCATTCGACGTCGATGCCCGGGCCGTCGATCTCGTGAATTTCGCACCGATGTTGCCGAAAGGCTCGACGCTAGCCGGTACCCTCGAAGGTCGATTCGGCGTCGCGGGGACGCCGTCGGCGCCGCAACTCACCGGCGGCCTCACGCTCGCACGCGGCGCGTTCGCACTTCCGGGCCAGGCGGCGCTGAAAAACATCACCGGGCAACTCTCCTTCGATCAACAGACCGCGACCCTCGACCGGCTCCACGCCGATGCCGGGGCAGGGACCGTCGACGGCTCGGGCCACATCGTCTTTCCGGTCGGCGCAAGCGCGCTCGACTATCGTTTCATCGCGACGGCCAACCACGCGATCATGAGCATCCCCGGTTTTTTCGCCGGGCAATTCGACGGCAACGTCACCTTGACGGACAGTGATGCACGGCCACTGGTCGGCGGAGCGATGACGATCAGCAACGCGACGATACCGTTTGCGGCGCTCTTCGGTGCGGGCGCGGGTTTGGGCGGCAACTCGCTCGTACCCGCCGATCTCGCGTTCAACCTCGCGCTCACCGCCGGAAAAAGCGTGCGGGTCCGCAGCGGAGCGATCGACATCGGCGGCGAGGGGACGGTCAACTTGACCGGGACGCTCGGCGATCCGCGGCTGGGCGGCAGCTTCGATGCGAGCCCGGGTGGGACGCTCGTCTACTTCAATCGCGTCTTTCGCGTGGTACGCGGGCGCGTCACGTTCGATCCCAATGCAGGGATCGTCCCGGTGATGGACGCGCTGGCGACGACGCACGTCCCCAACACCGATCCCGATCCGTCGCGCAATCCGGGCGGCTACGCCGACATCACGATCGACGTCACCGGACCCGTCACCGCGCTCAACATCGATCTCTCATCGAATCCGCCGTACCCGCGCGAACAAATTTTGGGATTGCTGTTGGGTGCATCGTCGATCGGTGCCGTGAACTTCGGCGGGACCGGGAGCGCGCCGTCGAGCGTCGGCGGTACGATCAGCGGCGCGCCGCAGGTGACGATCGGCGGGCTCCCACCGGGACTGGTCAGCCAGCAGAGCGGCACGATCAGCGTCAATCAACAAGCCTTCGCCATCCTCGACGCGCAGTTCACGCGCAGCTTGCTCTCGCCGATCCAGAACACTCTGGGGAGTGCACTCGGGCTGACGACTCTGGATTTGACGCTCGACTACGGCGGCAGCGTCGGGTTCAACGCGCGCAAGCAGCTCGGAAAGGGGAACGTCTACGCGATTTACGGGCAGTCGTTCAATTTGCCGCTGCGACAAACGTTTGGGATCCAGGCGCAGCCCAATCCGTCGTTCTCGCTTCAGGTGACGGGCTTCACGCAGTATGGAGTCACGGCGTTCGGCGCGTATCCGCTCAACGTGTTCTCGACAAACCAAACGGTCACGGCCGGGCAAACCCCCGGTGGGACGAGCGGCTTTACGTTCAGCGCTCAACGGCGCTATCCATGAACGGTACCAGGACACGGGACCCGCGTCCAGAACCTGCCGACCCGGGTAGGGCGCGCAACAGCCCACATCGGGTGCGCGTTCCCGATGTGTCTGCGTTAGCTCGGACGGCGGCACGCGCGTGCGCCGGAGCCGCCCACGTTCCTCGAGGAAAAATCGGTTTGATGGTCTATCCCCTCCGACGCGCGGGCCGCGTCGTGGTCGCGTTGCTCCTTTTGATCAGCCTTGCCATGCCCGCGATGTCGGCCGATGTTACGCCGAAGATCGTCTCGGTCTCGGTCTCGGGAAATGCCCATGTGCCAACCGAACGGATACTCGCCGTCGTCAAAGCGAAAGTCGGCGATCCTTTCGATCCCAAGGTCGTCCAAGACGACTTGCAGGCCATCTTCGCGTTAGGCTACTTCGCCGATCAGGTACCGCCGCTGATCGACCAGCGGCCGGACGGGATCGCGGTCACCTACCGCGTCATAGAAAACCCTGTGATCACGGCCATTCGCTTTGACGGTAACGCGCACGTCCCATCGGACACGCTGCTGGCGTTGATGGACACCTCGGTCGGCGCGGTATTCAATACCAACACGTTTCACGAAGACGTACTCAAGATCAACTCGTACTACGACAAGGTCGGGTACGGCGGTCAGCTTCCCACGCACGTTGCCGACATCAACATCGATCCGCAAAGCGGAGCCCTGACGCTCAAGATTCAGGAAGGCTTGACGGTCCGCAACATCATCATCACGCCTCCGCCGGTCGGCGATCCCGTCCTCTCCGCCAAGGTGATCTTGAATGCGATCACCCTCAAGCCGGGCCAGCCGTATTCCGAGCTCGCTCGCGACAAAGACATCGAAGCGCTCAAGAATCTCTACGACAAGAGCGATCTGCAGCTCGGTGACTTCGAAGGCGGCATCGATCCGGCGAGCGTCGATCTGAAGAATCTCACCGCGGACGTCCGCTACACGATCTCAGCGGCCCGCGTCGGCGCCGTTCAAATTACCGGCAATTTCAAAACGCACGATGACGTCGTTCGCCGTCAGCTGCGCACGCGTCCCGGCGACCTCGTCCGCCCGAGCAATCTTCGCAACGACTACAACCGGTTGAACAACACCGGCTTTTTCTCGAAAGTCGACCTCATCCCGAAGACGGGACCCGATCCGAAGCGTCCCGCATATGTGACGCTCGATTGGAACGTCGCCGAGCAGCGCACCGGCGTCGCCGAACTCGGCGGCGGCTACTCGGGCGGTCTGACCGGACAGGGTCTCACCGCGCACCTTTCCTACTCGGAAAACAATATCAACGGGACCGGGAACGGCGCGTCGGTCAGGCTCGAAGGCGGGTCGCGCTTGGTCAACATCCAGCTCTCCGGCTCCATGCCGTACTTGGGCAACTCGCTGCGCGCGCAAAAATACAGTCTCGGCGCGACGGTTTTCTTGACGTCGCAAACCAACCTGTATCCGATCTACGCGGTCCCGAGCGCCTCACCGAACCCGAATGGGCCGGCACCGACGCCGCTGCCGGCGAACAATCCGCAGCTCGTCACGCTGGTCCCACTCGACCCCAACAACATCAACCAAGTCGCAAACCAGGTCTCGAACTACTTCTCACGCTCGAACGGCATAGCCGTGACGCTCGGCCGCCGTCTCTCCGATCCGGTGAAGTTTTCGATCGGGGCCAACATCCAGCAAGTCAGCTCGGCCGTCACGCTGCCGTCCGGCTTCGCATTTAATTCCTCACAAGTCCCGGTCGGGACGAACGCTTCGACGTTACCGCAGTTCACGTTCTCGAACAGCGTCAGCGGCGCTATCGCGCTGGGCGTGAACGCGCCCTCGATTGCGAACGTCAACTCGACCGCGCCCTTTGCACTACACAGCGTGGTCTTCGCGCTCGCCGCCGATACGCGAGACGACGTCTTCAGTCCGCGGCGCGGCGTGTTGTCGTCTTTGACCGATGAGATCAGCGGCCCGTGGATGGGTTCGGATTTCAAATATACGCTAACGACGTTGGACATCGCAAAATACTTCCCGGTCATGAAAAACTCGACGTTCGCGGTGCACGCCCAGTTCGGCACGTCGACGGGGGCGATCCCGACGAACCGGCTCTACACGTACTCAGACCAGCAGTTGCGCGGGTACAACACGGTCTTCTACGGGACCGATGCTCGGCTGTTTCAGGCCGAGCTCCGTGTCCCGATTAGCCCGGACCGCCACATCGCGTTCGCGACCTTTTTCGATGACGGCGCGACCCGGATTCGCGGTGCGGCACCGACCTACGATTCGCAAGGGAACTTGATCGCCAACTTGAGTAACTTCCAGTGGCATCCCGACGCCGGCGTCGGCGTCCGCTTCGACATCCCGCAAATAGGAATCCGTACGATTCGACTTGACTATGCCAAGGGCAGCACGGGGACACACTTCTCCTTCGGCATCGGCCAAAGTTTCTAGGAAAGCGCATATTTTGTTCATGCTGTCGTTACCGAAAAGCTCATTTGCTTTAGCAAACTTCGCTTTCCGGTGCCTAAGCCTGAACAAAATATGCGCTTTCCTGCTCGCGATGGCTCTGCTGGGTGCGCCGCTTGCGCTTGCTGCGGACGTGACGGATATCGGGTACGTCGATCAGGAGGCGCTCGCGGCGATCCCGCGCTTCGCGGCTGCCAACCGCCAGCTCATCGCGTACAAGGCGGAGCTGGACAAGCAGTTTACGCAGCAAGTGCGCGGGGCGCGTTCGGCCGACGATCAAGCCCGGATCGCTCAGGACTTTCAGAATCGGTTCGCAGAGCGTCAGCGCCAGTTGCTCGGTCCGTTGTTCGCGCGCGCTCAGGTCGCCATCGCATCGGTCGCGGCCAGCAAGAGTCTCTCGGTCGTCCTGGACAAGCGCATCGTCGTCTTCGGCGGTCAGGATATCACCAAGAACGTCGTCGATCTCATCGGCGGCATCGCCGATCCGGTCCCGCCGATCAACACGCCCCCGCCTTCGCGCGTCGGCTGGGTCGATCAAACGCAGATCGACGCGTTGCCGAGCGTCAAAGCCGCGGAGCAGACGTTTGCGAAATTCCAAGCCGACCAACAGAGGATCGCGCAAGGAAAGATGAAGGGCGCGAGGACCGACGCCGACCGCTCAAAAGCCATGTCGGACTATCAGAGTGCCGTCGGTGCCGAACAAAAGAAAGACATCCAGCCGATCGTCGATCGGACGCGCGGCGTCGTAGCCGACGTCGCCCGCAAGCGCAATCTCATCATGGTTGTCGACCGCAACAACATCATTTACGGCGGAACCGACGTGACGGCCGACGTGACGGCCGTGCTCAAGTAGAATGGTCGTGCGCGCGCTTCTGGGCACGCTGCTCCTGCTCGCATTCGCCGCCTGCGCTCGGTCGGAGTCGACGTCGGCCGGCGATTCGGACCGCGGCGGGCGAGTCGGATACGTCCGGATGGACGTCCTCGTGAAGAGTCACCCGCTCTACTCGCAGCTCTCCGCCTACGAAAAGAGCATCGAGGCGCTGAGCTTGCGCGAGATCGGCCCCGGCGCCGCGTCGTCCGGCAACGACCTATCCAAGCAGGAAGCCGAGCTGCAAACCGAGCTGCAGGCGGCGGCTGAGCGGACGAACCGCCTGCTGAAAGACAAGCAGGACGAGTACTCGCGCCGCGAGCACGACGCAATCGAAGCGGCGCTCGCCGGCAGTTCCTCCGGCTCGAGCACCGCGCAGATTGCAGCCCGCCTCAACGCGACCGCGGCGAAGCAGCAGTCCTCAGCGATCGCCCAAGCGCACCAGGATCTGGGCACGTATCGCGGCGCGGTCGTCGCCCAGGACAAATCGGCGAGCGACGCGCTGGTCAAGACGTTCAACGAGCGTGCGAACCGTCTCTATCGCGATAAGGCCAACCAGTTACAAGCGCAGGAATCCCAATACTCCCTGCAGCTTGCGCAGACCGACGCGCCGCAACGGCTCCAGCTGCGCATGAAACTGTCGAACCTCGCGCTCGACGACGCCGGCCGCAAAGAGGCGCAGGCTGCGGTCGATGCCCTCGACAAGAAAGAATCCGATGCGCTCGCTGTGATGCGCACCAAAGATCAGCAGACGCTCGCGCAGTATCAAGATCAGCTGCGCACGCAGACGCGCGGGGATCTCGACAAGCAGCTTGCCGCAGTGCACTCGCGCAGCCAGGCCAAGCTCGGGGCACCCGCCTCGGCGGTGGGGAATTTGGGCGGCCCGGCGCCGGTCTCGGTGAATGCCGGAAAAGGCCCCGGGCAGCAGGCGGCCCCGGCTGCGCTGCAGGCGAAACTCCAAGCCCTGCACCGGCAGTACCAAGATCAGTTCAACGCGGACGCAAAGCAAACGATCGCGGACTTCAACAAGACGCGCGAGGACCTGCAGCGCAGGTTCAATCAACTGCGCGGCGCCGATTCAACGGCGCAAACGAGCGCAGCGCAGCAGCTGGCGTCGCTGCAGAAGCAGCACGATGATCTTTACGCACAAATCGTGGCGCAAATCCAGCGCGAAGTTCAAACGGTTGCGAAGAGCCACGGCGTCGACGTCGTCGTCAGCAACGTCGTCGCGTCGGGCGGGAGCGTCGATCTGACCCAAGACGCCGAGAAGCAGATCGAGAGCCTCCATGAGTAAACCGATCTGGTCTCTTGTCGCCGCGCTGATCGTCGTGGGTTGTGGACACTCGTCCTCGAGCGACGTAGCGGTCGTCAGCATCGTACGGATCACGTCGAACTGGCCGAAGTTCATCAACTATAACAACCAGCTCAGTGCCGATGCCGCCGCGATCGAGCGTTCGCAGGCCTCCGACGCGGAAAAACAGCGCGAGCGCGAGCAGCTGCGCGCGCAGTACGTCAAGATGCAGGACGAGGTGACGTCCGACGTTCGCGAAGCGGCGGCGAAAGTCGCGAAGAATCGAAACTTCAAGATGGTCGTCACCAGTGAGTTCGCAGCTTTTCCGCCCGCGAATGGCGGGACCGACATCACGGCGGATGTCGAGAAGATCCTCGACATCACGGAGCGGGCGACGCCGTCGCCGTGAGCGGGCCGCACGCCGGGCTGGGGATGCTCTCCGAGATCGCGACGGCACTCGGCGGGCGCGTTCGCGGCGATGGTAAGATCGTCGTTGCGCGGCTGGCGGCGATCGACGACGTCGATCGGGAGACGTTGACTTTCGCGACGGACGAGCGTTATCTGCGGGCCGCCCTTTCGTCGTCCGCGGCGGCGGTCCTCACCGAAGAACGGTTGGCCGACGCGGTCGAAACGAACAAGCCGCTGATCCTCGTGGAATCCGCGCGCGCCGCGCTCGCGCAGCTGCTTCAAGGACTCGAACCGCCGCGGCCGAGCGGCCCGCACCGCGACCCCAGCGCCGTCGTCGACCCCAGCGCCGAGATCGGCGCCGGCGTCGTCATCGGTCCGCTCGTCGCGATCGGCCCACGCGCTCGCGTCGGTGCGCGCAGCGTCCTGTATGCCGGCGCCGTCGTCGGCGCCGAGGCAGTCGTCGGCGAGGACTCGACGTTCCATCCGCACTCGATGCTGCTCGACCGTTGCGTTGCCGGAAAACGCGTCGTGCTCCAGGCGGGGGCCGTCGTCGGCAGCGACGGATTCGGTTACGTGTTCGTCGACGGTGCGTTTCGCAAGATCCCGCAAATCGGCAACGTCGAACTCGGCGACGACGTCGAGATCGGGGCGAACACGTGCATCGATCGCGCGCAGACCGGGACCACGCGCGTCGGCGATGGGACGAAGATCGATAATCTCGTCCAGATCGCTCACAACTGCAGGATCGGAAAACACTGTGCGTTCGCTGCGCTCACCGCGATGGCGGGATCGACGATCGTCGGCGACTACGTCCGCGTCGGCGGAGCCTCGACGTTCAAAGGGCACGTCACCGTCGGATCCAACGTGACGCTTGGCGGTAAAACCGAAGTGTGGGCGGATATTCCGGACCATTCGTTCATGAGCGGCCGCCCGGCGAAGCCGCATCGCGACGAACTGCGATTGCAGGTCCTCATTCAAAAGCTGCCTAAGCTGTTTGCTCGAGTCGACGCTCTAGAAGGTAAGAAGAAGAAATCGTCGAGCTCCGACGAGGACTGAAAGCCGACGCTTGCACTATCAAACCACGCTGCGCGATACGATCGAGTTCGAGGGAATCGGACTGCACACCGGTCTTCCCGCGCGCGTCAGCATCCGTCCCGCGAAGGCCGCTAGCGGCCTTTCTTTTCGCCTCGACGGAGGGGTGACGCTTCCGGCGCACGCCGAGTTCGTTATCGATACGCGCCGCGCAACCGTCCTTGGGAGCGGAGGGCATACCGTTTCGACCGTCGAGCACTTGCTCTCGGCTTTGACCGGGATGGGCGTCGACAATGCGCTTATCGAGGTCGATGGGCCTGAGATCCCGGTCTTGGACGGCAGTGCTCTGCCGTTCGCGCAAGCGATCGCGGACGTTGGCACGACGGCGCTCGGCGAGCCGCGACGGCGCTACATCCCGGCGGCGCCGAGCTATTTTCGCGACGGCGACAAGATGTTGATCGTGCTCCCCGCCGCCGAATTTCGCGCAAAGGTCACGGTCGCGTACGATGCGCCGATCGGTGCGCAGTTCTTCGACGAGGAGATCACGCCGGAGATCTATTTGCGTGAGATCGCGCCGGCCCGCACGTTCGGCTTTGCCCACGAGGTCGAAGCGTTGCGCAAAGCGGGCCTCGCGCGCGGCGGGTCTTTGGAGAACGCCGTCGTTTTCGCGCCGGACGGTCCGATGCAGGCGCTCCGCTTCCCCGACGAACCGGTCCGTCACAAAGCACTCGATCTGATCGGCGATTTTGCTCTGCTCGGAGCCTGGCCGCAATGCGAGGTCGTCGCGATCAAAGGCGGACACACGCTTCATCACCGAGCCGTCCTCGAGTTGCGCAATGCCGTTCGGCCCGGCACGGCGGCCGCGCGGTGAGCCCCAAGCCGATCGACATTCGGCAGATCATGGAGATCCTGCCGCACCGTTATCCGTTCGTCCTCATCGACCGCATCCTCGAGCTCGAGCCGATGGTGCGCGCCGTCGGTTACAAGAACGTCACGGCGAACGAGCCGGTGTTCAGCGGGCACTTTCCCGGCAATCCGCTGATGCCGGGCGTCTACATGATTGAGGCGATGGCGCAGCTCGGCGGAACGGTCATCCTAGCCCCGGGCGATTGGAAAAAGAAAATCCCGTATCTGGCCGGGATCGACAAGGCGAAATTTCGCCGGCCCGTGATCCCCGGCGACCAGCTGATGATGGAAGTGAAGATGCTGCGGTCGCGCAAAAACATCGGCTGGGTCGAAGCGAGCGCGACGGTCGACGGGCAGTACGTCTGTTCGGCAGAGCTCATGTTCTCGATCGTCGACGACCCGCGCGCGTTCCGCTTGGATTCAGCGGTCTTGCATGAATGAGACGGTTAGCGAGGCGCGTGGCGTCGCGACGCATCCGCTTGCGATCGTGCATCCCGGCGCAATCGCCGGCCGAGGCAGCGAGATCGGGCCATTTTGCATCGTCGGAGAGCACGTGCGGATCGGCGAGCGGACGCGCTTGCTCGCCCACGTCGTCGTCAACGGCCACACGACGATCGGCGACGACTGCACGATCCATCCCTTCACGTCGATCGGGGCACCATCGCAAGATCGCAAGGCTGAGGGAGAAGTATCGTACACGACGATCGGGAACCGGACGGTGATCCGCGAGTACGTCAGCGTGCACCGTGCGACCGGCAAAGAGGAGACGACGTCGGTCGGCGACGATTGCCTGCTGCTCGCGTACGTCCACATCGCGCACAACTGTAGAATTGGAAACGCCGTGACGATGTCGAACCTCGCGCAACTCTCCGGGCACGTGATCGTCGAAGACTATGCGACCATCGGCGGGGCCGTCGGCGTACACCAATTCGTCCGAATCGGACGCAACAGCATGATCGGGGGGATGTCGAGGATCGGCCGCGACTGTCCGCCCTATTTCTTGATTGAGGGAAATCCGGCGAAAGTCTGGGGTATCAACGCGGTCGGTTTGCGGCGCGCCGGCTTCGACGGGAAGACGACGACGGAGCTGAAGGAAGCCTACAAGCTGATCTATCGCTCCGAGATGAACATGAGCCAGGCGCTCGAGGCGGTGCGCGGGCTGGTCCAGACCGACGCGGGACGCCATCTCGTCACGTTCATCGAGTCACCCTCCGACCGCGGGATCACGCTCAAGTAGCGACGCAACGTATCTTCGTCTCGACCGGCGAAGCGTCGGGCGAATTGGCGGCGGTCGAGCTTGCCGCCGCGATGCGGACGATCGAACCGGAGCTCGCGTTCGAAGGGATCGGCGCGCAGCGGATGCGCGATGCGGGCTTTGCGCTGCGTTGGGATACGCGGGGCTGGGCAAGCCTGGGGCCGATCGAAGCCCTCGCGAAGATTCCCAAGCTGCTTGCGCTCAATTTGATCACGGCCGCGGAACTGCGCGCGCGGCCGCCCAGTCTCGTCGTGCTGATCGACTTCGGCGCAGTCAACCTGCGGCTGGCCCGTCAGCTGAGGCGGACCGGCTACGCCGGTCCCATCTGTTATTATTTTCCGCCGGCTGCGTGGCTTGACGATGCCAAACGCGCGCGCATGGTCGCGCGCGCCTGCGTTGCGGTGACGCCGTTTGCGCACCAGCGCGATTTCTACGCATCGCTGGGGTTGCCGATTCACCATTTCGGCCATCCGCTCGTCTCGACGATTCCCGAGCGCCCGCCGCGCCCGCGTCCCGCGCCCGACGGCGGGCGCATCGCGATCCTCCCAGGCAGCCGCCGCGGCGAGCTGGAGCGGCACGCGCTGCTGCTGTTTGAAGCAGCGCGGCTTCTGCGGATTCACCGGCCCAGGGCGGAATTCGTCATAGGCGCAGCGGATGACGAAGCCGAGCATAGGCTCGCGGGTCTGGCCCGCGCGTTTACCGAGCTGCCGGTCAGGATGATCCGCGGAGCGCGTGCCGCGCTCGACGATGCCGATGCAGCGTGGATCGCGTCGGGGACAGCCGTCCTCGAAGCGGCGCTGCTGGGCGTCCCGACCGTCGCGCTTTACATCGTCTCGCGCATGCAGGAACGGATGGCGCGGCGCCTCGTCAAACGTGCGAGTTTGAAGTATCTGACCTTGCCGAACCTCGTCCTCGATGCGCCCGTCGTCCCGGAACTCTGGCAGGAGCAGGTAACGCAAATCAGTCTCGTCGACGCGCTCGAGCGCGTCTTGGAGGATACGGACGGTCAGCGAGCGTCCTTTGCGCAGCTGCGCGCGGCGCTCGGTCCCCCGGACGCCCTGGGACGAACTGCGGCGTTCGCAGTCGAACTCGCGAGATAGTGCGCATCTACCACACGTCCGACTTACACGACCATCGTGGGATCGTAGAACCGTTGCGCGCGCTGCGGGCGCGCGCTCCGGGGCTGCTCGTCGATTGCGGTGACGCGCTTCGCGGCAGCCAGACTGTCTATTTCCGCAGCGAGCCGATCCTCGGTGAACTCGACGACGCGGCCTACGATGTCGCGGCCGTCGGCAACCGCGAGTTTCACTATCTGCTCCCCCTGATGGTCGCCCGGTTGCGCAAAATGCACCATCCGGTCGTTTGCGCGAACCTCGTCGATCTGCGCGGCCGCCCGCTCCCGTTCGTCCCCTCGCTCGATCTTCAGCTGGACGACGAGCGCGGAAGATCGAACGTCCGGCTGTTCGGCTTACTCGTCCCGCAGTATCGCGTCGGGAGCCCGTGGGAGCGCATCTTCGGTTGGCGCTTCCTCGATCCGCATGCAACCGCGGCCGACATCGCGCAGCAGACACCGAGCGGGACGACGTTGATCGCGCTCTCGCATCTGGGGCTGCGCGCCGATCGCGAGCTGGCAGGACGCGTCCCGCGCTTGGACCTGATCCTCGGCGGACACAGCCACGATACGCTCGCCGCGCCGGAGTACGTCGGTCCCGTCCCCATCGTCCACGCCGGGCCGTACGGACACTACGTTTCGCGCACCGAGCTCGTCCGCGACGGCGCGCGAGCAAGGATCGCGTCGTACGAGCTGCTTCCGCTGTTAGCAGCGTAACGGCAGTGAGCGTCCTCTTCGTGACGAACGGACATGGCGAAGCCGCGATCGGCGCACGGATCGCGCGCGACGTGCGCGCGCTTGGTCTCGACGTGGACCACTTTCCACTCGTGGGGACCGGATTCGAGGCACCGAGCTTCCCGGAGATCGGCCCGCGCGAGCGGTTGCCGAGCGGCGGGCTCGTCGCGATGGGCAATGTCGGCAACTTCGCGCGCGATCTGCGCGCCGGTTTCTTGCGCTTGTTGCGCCGGCAGCGGGCGTTCTTGCGCGCGTCGGCGGGCCGCTACGCTGTCGTTGTTGCGGTCGGCGACGTCTACGCATTGGCGATGGCATATTGCGCGCGCACGCCGACCGTTTTCGTGGGGACTGCGAAGAGCGACTATGTCGCGCCGTACGGCTGGCTCGAGCGCCGATTCATGCGGAGAGCCGCCGTGCGCTTCGTACGGGACGAGCGGACGGCGGGCGCGCTGCGCGCTCGAGGTCTCTCCGCAACTGCGGCCAACGTGATCGTCGATTTGGCATCCGATGCGGGCGCGTATCCGTGGCCGTCGGGGGCCGAGCGGCTCGTCCTCTTGCCCGGGAGTCGCGAGGATGGCTACGGCGACGCGGTGCTGTTGTTGCGCGTCGTCCGTCTAGTTGCCCTCGAGCGACCCGTTTACGCGATGCTCTCGATTGCGGCCTCGCTCGATCCGGCGCGAATGGCGTGCGCGCTCGAGGACGACGGCTGGACGATAACGCCCGGTGCGGACGACGAGCCGTTCGTCGCATCTTTAGAAGGAAAGCCGTTCGCGACCGCATGGCGGGGCGACATCAGCGCGCTCTTCCCCGGCGCGACGCTCGCGCTCGGTCAGGCCGGGACGGCGAACGAAGCCGCCGCCGCGAGCGGCCTGCCGGTCGTTGCCCTCGAGACGCGCCGTTCGGGTCGCGAAGGATGGTACCGCATGCGGCAAGCCGGCTTGCTCGGAGCCGCGCTCGACATCGTCCCCGGCGATCCCGCGCAGGCGGCTGCGTCCATCCTGCGGCTGCTCGGCGATCCCGCGCGTCGCGCCGAGATGGGCGCGACGGGACGCGCTCGGATGGGCCCGGCGGGTGCGGCGGTGCAGGTTGCGCGTGCGATAGCCGAACTCGCCGCGCGAGGTCATGGAGATGTTTGAGCGACACGCACGACTCGCCGCCGTTGCGATCGCGGCGACGTTTGCTTTTTTCCCGCTCTATTCGTCGCTCGGCTTGCTATACACCGATCCGCACAACTCGGCGCTCCCGCCGAGCGTGTGGCTCGTTCCGCGCACGATCGATTGGCTTTTCGTCGTCGTTGCCGGAGCGTCGTTTCTGATCATCCTAGCGGCAGCGACGCGCTGGCGCCGGCCGCTGCCGGAATTGTTTTGGCCGGGCTGCGCGGGGACGTGCGCGTTTGCCGTCCCGGCGATCTTCGGTTTCGAGCCGGCCGGCGGCCTCACGTACGCCTTCGGCTTCTTCGTTTGGATGATCGGTGCCAATGCACTCCTCGAGTTGCGCCGGCGCGTCGTTTGGCTGACCGATGCCTGCGCCGCTTCGTTCCTTGCCAGCGGCGCGCTCGCGTGTTTGCTCGCCGTCGTACTGGTCGCGCTGCGCCGCCCCGCCGACGTCTACGCTTTCCATCACGGCCGCGCCGTCGGGACGTTCCTCAATACGAACGAACTCGCCGGATACGCGGTCGTCTTGTGCGCGACTGCGGCCGGCTTCGTCCTGGCTGCACGCACGCATGCGATGCGTGCGCTTGCGCTCGGGGCCTTCGTCTGCGGTTTTGTTGCACTCGTGTTGACGTTTTCGCGCTCCGGTTTCATCGGCGCCGTCGTCGCCACGCTCGTCTTCCTCGTTGCGCTCCGACCGAGGTGGAACGTCGCCCTGCCGAGCGCGGCGCTCGTGATCGCGCTGCTCGCGGGTGCGGTCGTCTTCGATGCCCACCACAATCCGTCGGAGAACCTCTCGCGCCTCCCGGCGTGGGCCGCCGGCTGGCGCACGTTCGAGCTCTTTCCGTTGAGCGGCGTCGGTGCGATCGCGTACTACCGTACCTATCCGTTTATCCGCCCGCCGGACGGGCCGCCGCCCGGGACGCCGATCTCGTTCGATCCGCACGATATCTTCCTCACCTTGCTCTCGGAACTGGGGGTGCTCGGGACCGGCTTGTTCGCGTACATGTGGTGGCGCTGGGCCGTCCTCTACCGTGCCGCGCTCATCCGGGCCGCGCCTCGCAACCGGACCTTGGCGCTCGCGATCGGCGCCGGGCTTGCGGGGTTGTGGGCGGTCTCCGTATTCAACACGCTGAGCATCGTGTTTGCGCTGTGGACGAACTTCATGGCCCTGGCGCTCGTTACGGCCGAAGATGACGCATGATCGTCCGTAGTCTCCTCGCCGGCGCTTTGCTAACGCTCCTCTGCGGCTGCGAGTCGACGGGTGGGGGAGGCCCTGCCCAGACCCCCGCCCCGACGCAGCCCGCGGTCCCGGTTCACGTCGAAACCCACGGCGACGCCCTCCATCCTGCGACGTTTACCGCGAGCGAGCACAACCGGCGCGTCTACCTTGTCACGGCGAAGTCGAGCGTCGGCGACCGTCTGGGTGACGGCAGTTTCATCGTTGCGCTCTCGCAGCCGCACGTGACGTTTTTTGAACGGACCGGCAAGACGCTGATCGGCGATTCGCCGAAGGCCGTCGTCACGGAGAGGGACAAGACGATCATGATGAGCGGCGGCGTAACGGCGCGGACGCAGGATGGAGCGGTTTTGACTTGCGATACGTTGACCTACGACGGACGGGTCGAGCGTATTCACGGTGAAGGTAACGTCGTGCTGACCAGTGCACGCGGCGACCGCTTGACCGGCGACACGATCGACGGCGACGTCCGCCTCAACCACGTCACGGTCAATAGCAGCCCTCGATGAAACAGTACTTTAGCGCCCCCTCGGGGCATCGTGCTTTCATCGTAATGATGAGGGGCGCTACGGTCGGGGGCCCCAAAGCGAAGCTTTGGGGGGCGGAGCGAGCACGGATGCGAGCCTGTCGCACAGCACAGGATGTGCGCTGGTGCGACCGGAGGCTCGGCCGGAGCGCCTTTCAATGAACGGCAGTTCTCAGCGCATCGTTTTGCGCGATCTGGTCAAGCGCTACGGGTCACGTGTGGTCGTCAACGGGGTCAGCGCGACCGTGAACAATGGCGAAGTCGTCGGCCTGCTCGGGCCCAACGGCGCCGGGAAGACGACGACGTTTTATATGGTCGTCGGCGTGATCCGTCCCGACGGCGGGTCGGTCGCACTCGAGGGCGACGGCGCGCTCGTCGAGCTGACGGACCAGCCTATGCACGAACGCGCGCGCGCCGGGATCGGCTATCTCGCGCAGGAGAACTCGATCTTTCGCAAACTCTCGGTCGGTGACAATTTGCGCTTGATCTGGGAGATGAACGGCGTCTCGCACGCCGAGCAGGAGGCCCGGCTGCCGGGACTGCTCGACGAGTTCGGACTGGGCCGCTTGATCGACGCGCGCGGCGACAGCCTCTCGGGCGGCGAACGGCGGCGGGTCGAAATCGCGCGCGCGATGGCGACCGAGCCGTCCTTCCTGCTGCTCGACGAGCCGTTTACCGGGATCGATCCGATCGCCGTCGCCGACATTCAAACGATGATCCGCCAACTGCGCGAGCGCGGGCTCGGCATCCTCATCACGGATCATCAGGTGCGCGAGACGCTCGCCATCGTCGACCGCGCCTACATCCTCAACGATGGGAAGATCGAGGTCGCGGGGACGGCGCAAGAGGTCTTGGAGAGCCCGGTCGCCCGCAAGTTCTACCTCGGCGAAGGCTTCCGGCTGTGAGCGTCGCCGTGCATCGCGAGCATCCGTTGACCGCGGGCTTTTCACGCCTCACGATCCTGGACCGCTACATGTTGGCCGAGCTCGGCGGGCCGTTCACGTTCGGGCTCTCGGCCTTCACGCTGATCTTGGTCGCGACGCAGCTGCTCGCCATAGCAAGATTCGTTTCCGACGAGCACGCGCCGCTCCTGATCGCGATCGAATACTTCCTCTGGGGCCTCCCGCAAGTCCTGATCTACGTCATCCCGATGGCGCTCTTGCTCGGCGTACTGCTTACGATGCAGCGACTCTCCGGCGACAGCGAGATCACCGCGATGAAGGCCGGCGGGATCAGCCTGTACCGGATCGTCGCGGCACTGATCGTCGTCGGCGTCGTTGCTTCGTTCGTCGGCCTGTTCCTTCAGGAAAAGATCGTCCCGATCGCGACGGACCAGGCGGCATATCTGCGCGAGATCGTCATCAAGCACATCACGATCAACAGCAACCTCACCGTCATCACGGCGCTCCCGGGCGGCGGCAAACAACTGACCGTCGCGGCTGCGATGGAGCCCGCGACACAGGCGCTGCTCAACGTCACCGTCATACAGTACGATCGCGACCAGCGCCCGCAGGAGATCGTCTTTAGCAAACGCGCCGACTACGACGCGCCGACGTGGCGCTTCTCGAACGCGACGACGTACCATTTTGATCCCGACGGCTCGACGTTTTCGAGCATAGATCCGGTTCTACGAGTCGATGTGGGCGAGGCGCCGGGCCAATTCGTGCGCCGCGCCGCTCAGGACAACCCGGAGGATATGAGCCGGGCGGAGATTCGGGCGGTGCTGACGTCAGGGCGACTCTCCGCGGATCAGTTCCGCACCTATTACGCGATCTATCAGGCGAAGCTGGCGCGGCCGTTTGCAGCACTGGTCTTCGTCTTGATTGCGATTCCGTTCGGTTTGCGCCCGGCGCGCGGCGGCGGCCCGAGCCTCGGATTCGGTCTCGCGGTTGCGATCGTCTTCATCTACTACGTGATCGCCACGGTGTTCTTGAGCATCGGCGGTGTGAGTCTGGGACTGGCGACGATCGCCGCGTGGACCCCGAACCTCCTGTTTTCGGCGATGGGCGTCTACTTGTTGCGCAGGGCTGCTTCGTGATCATGCAGATCCTGCGCGGCAGCATCTCCGTGATCAGCATCATGCTGGTTGCGGGATTCATCGCGTACGTCGGCGATCGCGTTGGGCATCAAGTCGGACGCAGGCGCTTGACCCTTTTCAATTTGCGCCCGCGCCACACGTCGACGATCGTCGCGGTCGCGACGGGAATGCTTATCGCGATGCTCGTCACTTTGATCGCGCTCGCTGCGTCGGAATACGTTCAGACCGCTCTCTTCCGCATCGGTGACCTGAATCAGCAGATGCACGAGCTTCAGACGAAGGTCACGAGCCTCCAGCAGGAAGTCGCCAACACGCGCAACCAGCCGCGCATTCTCCAACTCGGCGAGCCGATTTGGAACGAATTTCTGATCTTGCAGCCGACGCAGTCGGAAGAACAGCAGTTCGTGGCGTTGCGCACGTTCTTCGACGAGACGGTGAAGGCTGCCAACAAAGCCTGGCCTCGCGCCGGTTTGCGGCCGTTCCAGCAAACTTCAGCGGATTCCGAGGTGCAGCGTAAGCTCCGGCAACAACTCAGCCTGCTCGAGCCCGAGCTGACGCGCGCTCCGGTTCTGATCTTGCCGGTCGCCTCGCAGAATCTTTTTCGGGGTGACGAAATCGGCTTCGAGTTCGATCAATACCCCGACCTTCGGATCCTCGCGGCGCACGAGGTCGTCGCCTCCGTCGCGGTCTCGGGCGGAGCGCCGATCGACTTTCCGCGCCTCATCGCCCTTGCGCGCGACGCGTCGATTCGACGCGGTATGCCGCCGCCGTTCGTGACCTTTCCGCTCGTCAACGGACCGCAGGCGCAGTCGATCGCGCAAGAGGTCGCCCACTCAAAAGGAAACTTTCTCGTCGTCGCAAAGGCGGCGCAAGACACGTATCCGCATTCGCGCGCGCTCGTCTTGGATTTCGGCATCGAGTCGCG
>Ga0209415_10000931_pt1 | contig 55928 bp, 55 predicted proteins | sample PeaSoiSIISIP2007_FD_187696 | JGI IMG/M metagenome (GOLD analysis project Ga0209415, IMG submission 187696) | Peat soil microbial communities from Weissenstadt, Germany - SII-SIP-2007 (SPAdes) (version 2) | ecosystem: Environmental > Terrestrial > Soil > Wetlands > Peat | place: Germany... | reverse complement strand
AACGCGGTGCTCTCCCAGCTGAGCTACTCGCCCCCGGACTGGAGACTGGAAAACGGTTTTGAAACGGCTATAATCTAATCCATCAGCCCGAGGAAAGCAAGAGAAAAATTGCAAAACACAGTTCAGTAGCATGAGTGCAGGAGAAGCATCCTCAAACTTACCTCATCTCTTCTGATTTCGATTCCGCCGCCCTGCTTATTGACAAATCGATCCATCTCCGCTATAGTGTGCAGGCTCGGAACACAGACTTCCAGGCGAAAGGAGAATGAACGATGCGTGAGAGACAGAAAGAGCTGCGCCGGAGGCGCAAACGGAGATTAGAAACCCTGCGGAGCAAACACCATGCAGCGAAAGCCGAAGCAGCAGCCAAAAAAGGAAAATAACCGGATGCCCGCCCGGCATACAGGCTTAAGAACATCGATCGTTCTGCTCGTGCTGTTTCTTTTCTATGCGCTTCTGCAGTCAGGCTGCGCCCCCAAACTGGCTCCCGCTCCGGAACAGGTCTGGGAAAAGGACGCGCGTGCGCTCCTTGACCAGGCTGACAGCCAGTTCGCAAAGAAACAATACGACCTGTCCACAAGCACCATCGAGTCCTTTCTGTACCGGTATCCGACAAGCAGGTACCGGGATCGGGCTCTCTACCGTATGGGTGAAATTCTTTTTACCCTGCGCGACTACGCCAAAGCCGTCAATTACTACAAGGAAATCATCCAGGAGTATCCCGCGTCATCCTCCATCCTTGCCGCAAAGTTCCGGCTCGGCCAGTGTTACTTCGAGCTGAAGGAATACGATCTCGCCATAGCAAACCTCGCGGACCGCAGCAAAATATCTGATCCCACCCAGTTGAGACGCATCGCAGAAATGCTTTCCGTTGCCTATTCTGCGAAAAAGGACTATCTTCACGCTTCCCGAGAGTATGCCTACCTCGTGGAAAATGCGCAGACCGAACAGCAGAGGGTCGGCTACCGGGATCGAATCCGCGAGATTGTCAATAAATTTCTTACGGAGGATCAACTCAAAACGCTGGCAACCGAAAGGGCCTACCCGGCGGATCTGGCCCAATTACGCCTGGCGGAACTCCTAATTGAAAAACAGCAGTACCGGGAGTCCATACAGATCGCCCGTCGGTTCCTTGAAAATTATCCCGACCATCCGGAGAAGACACACGCCGAGATGCTCCTGAACGAAGCGATGACAAAGCTTTCGGCGCCGCGTTACTACCTCGGGGCGCTCCTTCCACGAACAGGACAGATCACCTTCTTCGGAGACCGTGTATTGAAGGGAATACAGCTCGCCGTACATGAGTACAACTTACAGAAACCCGATGACCGCGTAGATCTTCTTATCATGGATAGCGAGGGCTCGCCGGAAAAAGCCATAAGCGGCATGAACGAACTTGCTTCCAAGGGTGTCATTGCGGCGATTGGCCCGCTGCTGACAAAAGAAACAGAGGCCCTTGTTCCATCGCTGGAAAAGCTTAAAATTCCGGTAATCACTCCCGCGGCATCAGGAGAAGACATCGGGAAGCTGAGCCCCTGGCTATTCCGAAATGCACTTACCAATTCGGGCCAAGCGGAAGCGGCAGCCCGATTCGCGCAGGAGCAGAGCCTGAAGAAATTCGTAGTCTTCTATCCCGATGATGCCTACGGAAGGGACTTGGCCCGTCTCTTCACGAAGGATATGGAACGCCAGGCCGAGATTCTAGCAACGATCGCCTACCCTCCCGATGTCAAGGATTTCGGACCGTATATCCGGAGAGTGATGGAAATCGACCTGCGCTCCCGGAAAATTCAGATCCCCGATGATGATGCTGAGCGCAAAAAACTGTTTCAGGAATATATCCCCGGTTTTGACGCGCTCTATCTGCCGGGCTACGCTGACCGGGTCGGATTGCTGATACCCCAGCTCGCTTTTTACAATATATCCGGCATTTCGTATATCGGCTCGAATAACTGGCACTCCCCGGACCTCTTGGAACGCGCCCAGCGTTATGCCGAAGGAGCCGTGTTCGTCGATGGTTTTTTCCCGGAGAGCACGGACCCCGCGATCAGGACTATTATTGACGCCTATCGTTCCGCGTACCAACAGGAACCGGACATCCTGGCGGCCCAGGCCTACGATGCGGCCGCCATGGTGCTTTCCCTCCTCAAGGAACATAAGGACACACCGCTCGCGATCAGGGATGGCCTGATGTCACTAAAAGATTTCCCCGGGATCTCGGGCACAACAACCTTTGCGGGTACCGGCGAAGCACAAAAAAAACTCTTCTTGATCAAAGTCCAGGATGGGAAATTTACCCTCTACGGTGATAAGCATTGACATCCTCGCCGGCCTGAAGGCCGAGGATCCCTGAATCAGGCTCTACAACTACTGAGAGCAACAGCAGATTCTGTTCGCAGATGCGGCAGAGATGTTTGCCACTTCCCGGGTAGCGCCCTATATCCCCGCCCTGAAGAGACGGGGTTTTTGCGGCGTAGAAGGACAAAGTCCTTCCCGGTTTTCCCTTGACAAAACAGCTCCGTTTCTTTTAGTATCATCATTCACTGATTTCGTACCTTTTGTCGACACAATCGATGGATAAACTGAATATTATACAAAAAATCGTCATCATGGCCCCTCCTCTTGTATTCGCCATCGTTCTCCACGAGGTGGCTCACGGATGGGTCGCGAACAGGTTAGGTGATCATACGGCACGAGATCGCGGACGGCTTACGCTGAATCCGGTTTCCCATGTCGATCTATTCGGCACCATCATCATGCCGATACTCCTCTACCTGTCCACGCACGGTAAGTTCGTTTTCGGATACGCAAAGCCTGTTCCTATTAATCCCTTCAATTTCAAAGATCCCAAAAAGGGCATGGCATTCTCGTCGCTCGCCGGCCCAGGGGTCAATTTAATCATGGCGCTATCGTTCGCCTTTTTCCTGCGTGTCGTTTTACCGAACGTTGAAGGATTCATCCCAAGATCGGAGTGGGAATCTATCGGCCTTCCCATTATCCTCATGCTGGGATATGGGGTCCTCATCAACGTCGGATTAGCACTCCTTAACTTGATACCCGTCCCACCGCTAGACGGAAGTAGAATCGTCTATTGGCTCCTTCCCGATACCATGGCATCTGCATACTATCGCCTTGAACGATTCGGCATGCTGATCATCTTGGCGCTCTTTGCATTCAACATTCTTGGTTACCTGATCTGGCCGATCATGCAACCGGTCCTCGATATCCTTCTTGGGCAGGACATACTCGCAATACTCGGTCATTATCTCTTCTAGGGGATATAACGAAAAGGGGTTCGAGAGAACAAATTATGTCCAAACAACGTGTCTTAAGCGGCATGCAACCCAGCGGACTGCTTCATCTCGGGAACCTCATGGGCGCTCTCGAAAACTGGAGAAAGCTCCAAGACCGATACGAGTGCTATTACTTTATCGCCGACTGGCATGCCCTCACCACGAACTACGCTGACACTTCCCGGATCCGCACATACGTCAAGGAGATGGTCATCGACTGGATAGCGGCCGGACTCGATCCTGAAAAGGCAGTGCTCTTCCAGCAGTCGCACGTGCCCGAACATGCAGTCCTCCACGTGCTCCTGTCCATGTCTACACCCCTGCCCTGGCTGGAGCGCGTCCCAACGTATAAGGAAAAGATCGACCAGCTGCAGGACAAGGACATGAATACGTATGGATTCCTCGGCTACCCTGTTCTGCAGGCTGCGGACATCCTGATCTATAAGGCCCACTTTGTTCCAGTCGGGATCGACCAGCTCCCGCACCTGGAACTTACCCGCGAGATCGGCAGGCGATTCGACCAGCTCTATGGAGAGATATTCCCCGAACCCCAGCCGCTCATGACTGAATATCCCAAACTTCCTGGTACCGATGGCCGCAAAATGAGCAAGAGCTACAATAACTGTCTTTACCTTTCCGACAGCCGGGAGGAAATCACCAAAAAGGTAATGCAGATGGTCACCGATCCCGCCCGCATCCGGAGGCAGGATCCGGGGAATCCGGACGTCTGCCCCCTCTTCTCCCTCGACAGGATATTCGCGCCCAAAGAGTGGTGCGATTACGTCAATGTGGAATGCCGCCGCGCGGGCATTGGTTGCGTAGATGACAAAAAAGAATTGTTGAAGCATCTCATCGCCTATCTGAAGCCTCTTCAGGAACGGCGAAAGGAACTTGTCGCAAAGCCCGAACAGGTGAGCGGAATCATTCAGGAAGGCTCACGCCGCGCCCGTATCATTGCCGCGCAGACCCTGGCTGAGGTGACCGAGGCGATGAAGCTTTGATGCACGAAAACAGATCATGGACCGCAGTCGGGTTCATCGCGCAGGGCTGATTTGAGAACTGCTCCAATCTCGTCTCCCGCGTTACTGAACAGTAACTGCGGTTCCGTTCGTCTTTTTTCGCATGTCATCCTTTCAGAAAAAACCTTGACAATACAGTGCGTCTCCCCTATTATTTCCCTAGATACTTAGAGAATATCGTGATGATCACTACCCTTCAGGACATCTTAAAAGAATACAAATCCGATATGGAACGGATGGAGCACAGGATACATGATAGCCTGGGCACCGATGTTCCCCTCATTCAGCAGGTCAGCAAATACATCCTTGGCGCGGGCGGCAAGCGCTTCCGCCCCCTGCTTCACCTGCTCGCGGCCCGCCTTTGCGGTTATCGCGAGCACAATGCCGAATATCTTCTCGGGAGCGTGGTTGAATACATTCATACCGCTTCGCTCCTCCACGACGACGTGGTAGACGAGGCAAAGCTGCGCCGTGGCAGGTCCTCGGCCAACTCGCTCTGGGGCAACCAGGCAAGCATTCTGGTCGGGGATTACCTCTATTCCAAGGCTCTCTACCACGCTGTACGTCTCCAAATCCAGCGCGTGATGGACGTCCTCTCGGAAACCACCACGACAATGTCCGAGGGTGAAGTCCTACAGCTCATGCAGATCCAGAATTCCGATATTACGGAAGCCGACTATTTCAAGCTTGTGGAATGCAAAACCGGTGTTCTAATCTCGGCCTCTTGCCGGCTCGGCGCCATTATCAGCAAGGCGCCACTATCGCAGGAAGATGCCCTTACCGCATACGGGAAAAAGCTCGGCCTCGCGTTTCAGATCACCGATGACACTCTCGATTACGCGGCGGACCAGAAACAGCTCGGCAAAATGCTTGGCAAGGACCTTGCCGAGGGCAAGGTGACTCTCCCTCTCATATACCTCATGCAGCAGGCAAATGACGCGGAGCGTGAGCACCTCAGAAATCTTCTCCGGACAGATGCCATGACCGACGCCGATCTGATCTATACCTTGGAACTCATGAGAAAATACGGGTCCGTCAATGAGGCTCTCTCCATTGCCCAAACCTTCTCAAACGAGGCAAAGACAGCCCTTAACGTATTCCCTGATTCCGCGCCGCGCCAGGCCCTCATGGCCCTTGCGGACTATGTGGTGCGGCGGGAGATGTGATGCATCCCCTCGTCAAACTGGCAAAAGATACCATCGAACTTTATGTCAGAGAAGGCAAAATCTTCGAAGTGAACGAGGAAAAACTGCCTCCGGAACTGAGTCAACGCGCCGGTGTGTTCGTCTGCCTCAAAATAAAGGGAAATCTCCGTGGCTGTATTGGTACGTTTCATCCAATGGAACCGACAATCGCACACGAAACCGTGCGGAACGCAATAAGCGCAGCTTCCTGCGACCCGCGGTTCGAATGTGTCCACGCAGATGAGTTGGACTCGATCGAGTATACCGTGGACGTGTTGACTCCTCCGGAAAAGGTAGCAAGCAAAAGTGCGCTTGATCCGCGGCGGTACGGGGTCATTGTTCAGGCCGGCGGGAGGAGGGGCCTGCTGCTACCCGATCTTGAAGGAGTTGACACGGTGGATTACCAGGTCCGCATCGCGATGCAGAAGGCGGGCATAACGCCCGACACAACTGTTGAGTTGTTTCGGTTTGAAGTAAAACGATACGAACAATAGCGTTTCGGGTGCATCATCGACGCAGAAGAGAAAAATTAATCCTTCGCTTTGATTCCTGCCTGCTCCGGCATGTCCGAAGCCCAGCCAGGGAAATCGTACAGCTTCATAATGCTGAACGAGAGGGCTTCCGGACAAGCCGGGATGACATCAAAAGTGCATTCCGTAATTTTACGATAGGTGATCATTAACCTAAGGAGGAAGGGAAAATAGATGGATAGACCGGACAAAGTTGAGAAAGATGATACCCAGAAGTTGAAGCTCATTTTCCTCTCGCTTTCCGTATTGGTGACGATCCTACTCGTCTGGAGTTTATATGCCGCAAACAAGGCCAGAATGGAGCGGGACTCTGCCAAACAGGATTTGGAGCTGGTGAAACAGGACAATGCAAAACTCGAACTGATGGTGAAAGACTCGAGCCAGGAAATAGACGCTCTCAAGAAACAAGTGCAGCAGTGTGAAGCCAAAGCAAAGGCGGCAGTCAAGAAAAAAGCTCCGGTTAAAAAGAAGAAACCGACCAAGCATGTAAAACATCAATAAGTTTCTATCAGTTATACAGACATGTCAGCGGGATGGCGGGAAATACCCCCTTTTTTCTCCGGTATGCTTCCCCGGTTATGTCATTGCATTTTCAACCATTTTCCACGAGAAGGAGTACACCATGAATGCTCAGACAGTACGTTCCTACGAGTTCAAAAATGATTATCTTTATGTCGTTATAAGGCAGATGCCAGAACAAGGCGCCCGGACCTATTTGTATTGCTGTGGAATCAACACGACGCGGTTCGATCCGATCTGCTGGGGCAAAGCAGGCATCTGTTCGAATCCCGCATTCAAGGGATTGCAGCAAATGCGCGCCGACGTCTCGGGCTTTGCGATGAAAAAAAACTTCCATACCAGACCAGCTGAAGGTGTCGATTGCACCCCGATTACACCCCGCGGCGACGGATGGTACCGCGAGAACATGCTCGTCACCGACGCGTCCCCGAAAGACCTCAGCGAAACCCTTGAATACAGCGTTCTGGATCTGGTCAAGACGGTCCTCTATGTCTGTGCGCCGGACGCGAAAATCCCCACCAAACTGCCGACATCCCCTGCGCTCCAGAAGTGGTTGGACGCGTTCAATGTGAAAAATTACGTGGCAGCGGCACCACCTCCAATCGCAAGAGCGCGTGACCAGAAATAAGAACTCTTCATCATACTTTTCATGAAGGATATTCCCGGAGGAACAGCCGGGAATGTCCTTCGCATTTTTCAGGTTTTCTCTGGGGACCGCGATCATGTCATATCTTGCGCTCATCAAAGACGACCGCTATCTCGAGCACAACGCAGGTGAGGGCCATCCCGAGAGCCCCAACCGGCTCCGCGTGCTCCATGACCTGATTAATACGGAATTCAGCGGCCTCCCCCTTATTCCACCCCGCCTCGCGACGGAAAGAGAACTAGCCCTCATCCATGACCCTTTCTACATTCAGATGGTGGCAAACACGGAGGGCAAGGTATTCTCACGGCTCGATCCCGACACCGTTCTCTCGGCCCGGTCTTACGAGATCGCGCGGCTCGCGGCAGGCGGCCTCCTCCAGGCCATAGACTCCCTCCTGACCCATGACCCCGGACCCCGGACCGCGAATGCAGTTTTCGCCTTCGTTCGGCCGCCTGGGCACCACGCCGAGCCTTCACGCGGCATGGGGTTTTGTGTCTTTAACAACGTTGCGATCGCTGCCGAATATGCCAGAGAAAAGTTCGGTTTGAAGCGCATACTCATTGTGGACTGGGATCTGCATCACGGAAACGGTACTCAGCACGCATTTTACGATAGCCCTGCCGTGCTCTACTTCTCTTCGCACCAGTATCCCCACTACCCTGGTTCCGGCAGCTTCGACGAGGTCGGCAGCGGCACAGGTGAAGGCTTTACCATTAATGCTCCCCTGCCTGCCGGATTCGGCGACGCCGAGTACGTCCGTATTTATTCCACTGTTTTATTGCCTGTCGCGCTGGAGTACAATCCGGAACTGGTCCTTGTCTCGGCTGGTTTCGATCCTTTTGTCCATGATCCGCTCGGCAGCATGAAGGTGACCGGGGAAGGTTTCGGCGCTCTGACCGGCATCGTCCAAGAAATCGCGAAGACGACCTGCGACGGCAAGATATTGATGACGCTCGAAGGCGGCTACAATCCCGAAGGTTTGCGGAGCGGGGTAAGGTCGGTTCTTCGGACCCTCCTGGGTCGACCGGCAGAAGTCGTAGAAAAAGCGCCCGCAAAAACAGCGTACCAGGTTATCGAACGTATTATCAGTACGCAGAAAAAATACTGGAAAAGTCTCCAGTAACGGCCCATCGGCCTTGTCCGTCGCAGGATGATGCGGCAAATGTACCGTTTGTTGACTTAGTCGGTGTTGTTCTGGTAATATCATCTCAGGCCACTTTTTGTTTATAAAGCTGTGCGGGAAATGGCACATTGGTCAGCAGCTAAACCATTGCGGCATCAGCCGAGGAACTGCGCCAGGAGCTGGAAAACAACAGTTATCTCGACGCCGACGACGCTGATCGAACCCGTGCTCATGCTCTGCATGGGGCTGGTCATGGTGGTAATCGTCGGTGCTACTCTACCTGCCGATATTCGAAATGGGGGCGCATTTTAAATGACGGCGTATCGGAGAAGACGGATAGGCGATATTCTCACAGCAAAAGGCATCGTGAGTCAGGAGCAGATCAACGACCTCTTATTGAACACCTCCGGCCGCCAGCGGCGGATCGGCGAAATGCTCATTGCTGAGGGACTGGTGACGGAAGACGTTCTTTTTCAGTCTCTGGCGGAACAGCGCGGTTTGCGCTATGCTGACCTGAACGATTTCCACATACCCTCTCCTCTCTTTGATGCCATCCCGGTTGAATTGATGCAGCGGTATCAGTTCGTTCCGATAGAAGACACCGATGAAGTGCTGATCGTCGCCATGACGGACCCCAACAATCTGCACGCCATTGATGAATTGGAAATGAACTTGAACAGACAGATCGAGATCGCCGTGAGCACACCCTCGTCCATCCAGGCGGTATTGCAGCGACGTGGAGCGTCGGAGCAGGTGATGCATGCCATTTCCGAGGATTTCAAGTTCGACCTTGTCAAGGAGCAGGAAGACGGGGAAAGCGAGGAAGCCCTCTTTGAGACGATCGACAAGGACGAGAGTCCCATCATCAAGCTCGTGCATACCACCATTTTTGACGCCATCCAGCGTCGCGCCAGCGACATCCACATCGAGTCCACCGACAAAAATGTGCTGATCAAATACCGCATCGACGGCGTGTTGTCCCCCGCCTCAGACCCGATTGATGTCAGGTTCCACAACGCAATCGTATCGCACATCAAGGTCATGAGCGAACTGGATATTGCCGAGCGCCATGTGCCGCAGGATGGCCGCTTCAAGCTCCGCATCGCCGACAAGACCGTCGACTTCCGCGTATCGATCCTGCCCTCCGACTTTGGCGAAGACGTGGTCATCCGCATCCTGGATAAGGAATGGATTACCGCGGGCATCGGTTCTCTCCGTCTCGATAATCTCGGGTTCGACGAACGCGATCTTGCCCGGTTTCGTAAGAGCATCCGGGAGCCCTACGGTATGGTTCTGGTGGCGGGACCGACGAGGAGCGGGAAAACAACGTCGCTCTATGCGGCCATTGCCGAGATCAACACCGGTGAGGATAAAGTGATCACCATCGAGGATCCGGTGGAGTATCAGCTCCAGGGAGTGGTGCAGATCCCGGTGAACGAAAAGAAAGGCCTGACGTTCGCGCGAGGCCTGCGTTCAATCCTCCGGCACGATCCCGACAAAATCATGGTCGGTGAAATCGGCGACGCTGAAACAGGGCAGCTCGCGGTACAGTCCGCGCTCACCGGCCACCTGGTTTTTGCCACAGTGCAAGCCAACAATGCCTTCGACGTCCTCGGCAGGTTTCTGAACATGGGTATCGAGACCTACACCTTCCTTTCATCACTCAACTGCATTCTCGCCCAGAGGCTTATCAGGATTCTTTGCGCCCGTTGCAAAAAACCAGTGACGTTGTCCCGACGGGAGATCGAGGAGTCCGCGGTTGATTACGAGAAGTATAAAGACCACCATTTCTACGAGGCCGGCGGTTGCAAGGAGTGCAACTTTACCGGATTCAGGGGCAGGAAAGCCATCACCGAGTTTCTCTATCTCTCAGACCACCTCAGGGAGATGATCCTTGAAAAAAGACTATCATCGGAAATTCGAAAAGCCGCCATCGCGGAAGGCATGACAACACTCCGCCAGTCCGCCCTTGTCAAAGTCTTCGCCGGCGATACCACCTTCAAGGAAATCAACCGGGCTACCTTTATTGAATGACAGGGAGTCGCAAGGGCGACCGCATGAGCGGTTCGGCGTACAGGATTCAGTGTTCACCTTCCTTCACCTTCCACGAGGTTCATCACCGGTCTCGGTAATCGTCGGGCTTCACCTACATCGCACTCCAAACAATCACCGTGATCTTCGGCATCATTCTCGGCGCAGCTGGAAAGTACTGGCAAAGCGATATAATCCGCGATAAGGAGGAACTTCTCTTCCATGGAGATCAGTACTAACGGGACTTTGAGCGCGCTATTTTTATGCTGTTCCCGGAAATTTGCAATATCCCCAGAGTATCGATGATCTGCTGACGGATCACCGAACAGCGGTGGGTAAACACTTTCTGCGCAACGGTGCCTTGTCGCTTCCGCTGTATACGCCGGTAATGCGGTTGGTGCACGGATCACGGATCTCCATAAAATCCCCTCCCGTTATCGAATCTTTATATTTCCGGCGAGAAAAGGGCAAATTTTCTGCAACCCGATGCGGATATTGCGGGAAAAAGAAGTAAAGTGACTGGCATTTCGTTCCAAAAATAAAAGTTGCTCCGACAGGGATCGCTGGTCTCGTTACCCGGGGACGAATCCTTTAGCCAAAACCTAATCAATGAACCGTTCCTGCAGTGAACATCACAAATCCCCGGTTATCGTATGCCATGCAATGCTGATGTATTCGGAACAGGCTATGTGTGAATTGGACAGGCTTTCGGCACGGGGAATGAACGAGAAGAATGAAAGCTTTCTGCGCTCACTCCGGTACCCGCAGGGCGCGGGAATGACCTCAAATCCAAGTTTTTTGAAAATTCCGGCTGCTCGCATCATGTGGTAGGCAGACGTAACGAGAATGATTTGGTTTCCCTTGAGAGTCTCCTTCACCGCCCGCGCGCTCTCTTTGGTATTCCTGGCCTTACCGACAACCATCATATCTTTTTCAGCCACTCCCAGGCTGGAGGCGGCACGGGCCATGGCCTCTGCTTCGTTCACTCCAATCTTTGCTGGATCGCCATTGTCGCCTACAAGCATCAGGGGAAGATTGAGCGCACGCAAGAGACGCACTCCCTCCACGACTCTTTCAAGAGAAGCATCCGCAGGCTCGGGAACCAGCCCGAGCCGGGAGCGATCGATAACGCCTCCACCGAGAACGACGATGGCATTGGCATGGAGCTTCGTTGTTGCTTCCCGCAGGGGCATGTGGCCTCGTTCCAGGGACTCAAGCAGTCCATCGCTTACAGGATTGATGCATGCCAGATAAAGCAGCACAAAACCTGCACCGATCAGCAGCCGTCCCGGTATGCGGCATTCTTTACGAATGACAAAGCCCAGCGCCATCATGAGGAGAAGGATTCCCGGCGGTGTAATCAGGGATTGCGCTACTCGAAAAATGCTGAACATCATTTTTTACCCCGTGTCGGTTATTCAGCGGGCCGGCCCGGAATGAGTCGGATCGGCCGTCAGGCGTTGTCAATGGCGTTTTTTCCTATTCACCAGTTTCAGCAGCTCGAACCACAAGATGCTGAAGGCTCCGGCGGCCAAGCATATGAGCAGATCTACTGGATTGAGGATCGTAACACGGAATAGGTTACGCAGGAAGGGAAAAGAGAGCACCAGTCCAAGGACCGCGAGCGCTCCCCCCGTCACCCACCAGAGCGCGGCATTCTTCGTGCGCAGCGTGTTAATGATAAGCTGTGACCATGAGCGGTTCGTGAAGATCAGGCCAATGTTTGCAATAATGAGCGTCGTAAAGGTCATCGCCCTTGCCTCCGTCTCTCCCTGGCCCCGCATCCGGGACGCGGCATAGACCGCGAAAATGATCAGCATAACACTCACGCCCTGAAGCAGGCTGATCGCAACCATTCTTCTTCCGAACAGTGGAGCGTCCACCCGGCGCGGCGGCCGCGTCATGACATCCGCTTCCTCGGGCTCCGCTTCGAATACCACGGAACAAGCCGGGTCGATGATAAGTTCAAGAAATACGATGTGCACGGGCAGAAGAACCAGCGGCCATTTGAGCAGAACGGGAATAAGCGATATGCCCGCAATCGGAACATGGACAGCAAGGATGTACGCTACGGCCTTCTTCAGGTTGTCGAAGATCCTGCGGCCCATGCGGACAGCCTGCACAATGGATGAAAAGTCATCATCCAGCAGGACAAGGGCCGAAGCCTCGCGCGCCACGTCTGTGCCGCGGCCTCCCATGGCAATACCAATGTGGGCCGCCTTGAGCGCAGGAGCGTCGTTCACTCCGTCTCCGGTCATGGCCACGACATCTCCGTTTTTCTTGAGCGCCTGCACGATCCTGAGCTTTTGTTCGGGCACAACGCGGGCGAAGATATTCACGTTTCCGATTCGCTTCTGAAGTTCCCCTTCCTTCATGCTGTCAAGCTCCGAACCAGTGATGATGCCGTCGTCATGCCGCAGCCCGATCTGATCTGCAATGTTCGCGGCCGTTCCCGGATAATCCCCGGTGATCATCACCACGCGTATGCCAGCATTGGAACACTCCCGGACCGCTTCCAATACGCCCGGACGAACAGGATCGGCAAGGCCGGCAAAACCCAGGAACTCGAAGGCGAAATCATGCTGTTCTCCGGGCAGGTCCGTGATTTTGAATTTTGCCCGGGCAACGCCGAGGATGCGGAGCCCATCTCGTGCCATGCTTTCTATTGTACCCGTCAGGGATCCGCGCTCCTGCTCGCTGAGATGGCACAGTTTCGCTATCGCCTCGGGTGAGCCTTTAGCTGCAATTACGTACTCAGAGCCCGCTGGAGACTTCCAGACATGGGAAAGCGCCATAAGGCTGTTCGAAAGCGGATATTCCTGTACCAGCGTCCAGTCATCATGCAGGTGTTCGGTCCGGGATAGCGAGATTTCGCCCAGTTCCCGGAAGGCTTTTTCCATGGGGTCATAAGGGTCTTTTTGACTTGCCAGAATGCTGAATTCTATTACTTCGTGAAAGGCTTCAGGGATACTCTCCGGGACGCGGCAATCGACCTGATAAAATGCGCCTTGCGCATAGATCCTGCTAACGGACATACGATTCTGAGTGATCGTTCCGGTTTTGTCCACGCAAAGCACTGTGGCGGAACCGAGTGTCTCGACCGCGGGCACTCGCCGGGTAAGCACTCGTTTTTGCGAAATGCGCCATGCGCCGAGAGCAAGGAAAATAGTAAGCACCACGGGAAATTCCTCGGGAAGAAGCGCCATTTCAAGCGTGATGCCCGCTAGAAACCCATTGAGCCAGTTTCCCCGGGTCAACCCGTATACAACAATGACGAGGAGGCAGAAAAACACGCCGAGAAAGGCAAGCTTTCGTACGATCGTACCGGTCTCTATCTGGAGCGGTGTTTCCTCGATCTCCACGCTCTGGATCGCTTTTCCGATTTTGCCGATCTCGGTATTGGCCCCGATGGCCTCCACCGTTGCAATCCCCTGTCCTTTCACCACAAGCGTCCCGGAATAAACGCACGGCAGGTCATCCCCGCCGGGCTTGGTCATGGAGGGTATTTTAGAACAGGCGGTTTTGCGGACCGACGCCGATTCTCCGGTCAGAAGCGACTCATCAATCGAGAGGTTGATGCAGGAAAAGAGCACGGCGTCGGCCGGTACGCGATCGCCTTCATTGAGGACAATAACATCACCGCGGACGACCTCGCGACCGGCAATCCGCTTCTGATTCCCGTCCCGGACGACCAAGGCGCGCGGGCTCGAAAGGTCACGAAGCGCTTCGAGAGCCCGTTCGGTTTTGCGCTCCTGGTAGAGCGTAATGCCTAAGACCACAAAGACGAAGCCGAGCAGCATGAGCGCTTCGCGAAGATCGCCGAGAAAAAGGTAGATCATGCCGCATGCCACGAGCAGCAGAAACATGGGCTCTCGGGCAACTTCAAAGGCAATAACAAAAATGCTTCGCTGCTTCGACGAGGGGAGCTCGTTATATCCCTCGTTCGCAAGGCGCGAGGCAGCATCTTTTTCTGAAAGCCCGGTTATGGAGGCAATGTCGAGAGGGGTGAGCAAAACAGTACCTCGGGAGCAACTAACAGGATCGTTCAACAAGTATACTCAAAGTAGTGTGACTTGAAAAGAGCTTTCTCGGACAATCGGGCAGGCCCTACGATCGTCCCAAAAATGACCCCGACTGCTCATGCATTATGATATATTTGTTCACAAAGGGGATCACTGGATAGTTCACTGAAACGACTTTTGGTTCGTATTTAGACAGGAAAAGGAAGCGGGAATTTTATGGAATTCATGCCCAAACTGCCCTGGGGACTGCTCATAATCGCCTGTTTGACATTGGGACTGGCTCCCTTTGCGCCGCCCCATATCTGGGAGAAACTCCGGATGCTTGCTAAAGGTCAGTTAGTCAGGCCCATCGATTGGTTCGACTTTGTTTTACATGGTACACCCTGGGTCCTACTTATTGTCAAGGTAGTGGGAACACTGATCCAGAAATGATTGCTTGCAGAAGACAGCCGAACTTTTCAGTTTGCGCTTCTTTGGTTCGTTGTCAGTCCCTCAGCATCCCTTCCAGTATTTCCGCGGCATCCTGAACGAATTTTGGACAACGCTTTTTGAAATGTTTTTCCTTCCGCGCCTGCCGTTGTCCTTCTTCCGTGGACAAATCGCAGCCGAGCAGCTCGCGACAGAGGGACGTCTTGTTGCGGGCTTGAAATTTCCGCACAAACTCGGCAGCAAGTTCATATGTCCTGTCCCGGGAAAGAAATGCAATCCCCTGCACCTTTGAGTGTTTCAGACCAATAATCATGAGTGCCCCGGTCACGGCGCCGCAGGTCTCGCCCGTGCCCATGCCCGACCCAAAAGCGCCTGCCATCTTTAGCGCCTGTTCAGGATCAAGGCCAAGGTCCGGGCCATAGGTGACTGCAATGGCCTGCGTGCAATTTAACCCGTCTCTGAACCGTTCAAGCGCCTGATCAATGCTGTCATGCCCTGTTTCCGTATCCTGTCGTTTCCTGGAAAACACGTTGCGCAATTCTCCTTCTTCCGGATTTATTCGGATTTTCCGCATCCTGTCTCCTGAGCTGTTGACACTCTCTTAGAAGGGGCTGCATCTTTCGGAAATCACCCGGCTACAAGTTGTTTTTCAATATACACTCCTGGAAATTTTTCCCAAGTGCCGTGTTAATGCCTGCTTGCGATTTTCCCCTTGATTTATCCCAATGCTTACATTAGATTATAGATTGTTTTCCAATATTTTTGTACACATTTTTCCAGGGAGGATTTCAATGGCAGAGCAGGATTTCTCAAAAAAAGAAAAAAATTACTATTCTGACATCCCTCAAAAAAGCGAAGCTTTTTTTCTGAAGGGGTCGAATGCCTACGACTGGGGCATGAAAAATAGGCTGGCACACATTTTCAACCCACGGTCCGGGAAAACCGTCATGCTGGCTTTCGACCACGGATATTTCCAGGGCCCCACAACCGGTCTTGAGCGGGTCGACATTACAATCCGGCCACTTATCCCCCACGCCGACGCGCTCATGCTCACCCGCGGGATTCTGCGCTCCGTCATCGAGCCGTCGGTGACCAACTCAGTCGTCATGCGCGCCAGCGGTGGCCCGAGCATCCTGAAAGAGCTCTCTGACGAACGCATCGCCGTGGATATGGAAGATGCGCTGCGCATGAACGTATCCGCCGTGGCCGTGCAGGTCTTCATCGGCGGCCCTTTCGAGACTCAGACTGTGAACAACATGACCCGCCTCGTCGACATAGGCATGCGCTACGGAATGCCGGTGCTTGGAGTCACTGCCGTTGGCACGGAACTAACCCGCGACGCCCGGTACATCGGCCTCGCTACGCGTATTCTCGCCGAACTCGGTGCTTCGTTCGTGAAAACCTATTTTGTACCTGGTTTTGAGCAGGTGGTGGCCGCCTGTCCCGTACCGATCGTGATCGCAGGAGGCAAGAAGCTCCCCGAACGGGAGGCCCTGCAGATGGCGCGCGATGCTATAGATCAGGGCGCTTCGGGTGTAGACATGGGCCGGAATATATTCCAGTCTGACGCGCCGGTTGCCATGATCGGCGCTGTGCGTAAGGTCGTGCATGAAGGTGCGAGCGTTAAGGATGCATACGAATATTATCTGGACATGAAGAAGAAATGAAAGTCGGCGTCTACTACCGCAACAGCGACGTCCGGGTTGAAGAGCGGCCTGATCCGGAAATCAACGATCACGCCATCCTCGTCAAAGTCATAGCCTGCGGCCTTTGCGGCAGCGATCTTCTGGAATGGTACCGGATCAAGCGTGCTCCGCTCGTGCTCGGTCATGAACCTGCCGGAGTTATCGTGGAAACCGGAAAGCTCGTCACGAACGTCAAACCTGGCGATCGCGTTTTTGTTACCCACCACGTCCCCTGCAATGCGTGTTACCACTGCCTTGCCGGTCACGAAACCGCTTGTACGACGTTCCAGAGTAAAAACAACTTCGATCCCGGCGGATTTTCAGAGTTGCTTCTGGTGAAAGGAAGAAGCGTCAAGACCGGTACATTTCTCCTGCCGGATTCCATGAGTTTTGAACAGGCCACATTCATTGAACCGCTCGGCACCGCGGTCAGAGCATTGAGAACCGCAGCGTTAAAGCCGGCTCAAAGCATCCTGGTGCTGGGTAGCGGTGTTGCCGGCCTTTTGATCATCAAACTGGCCCGGGCTCTCGGCGCCGGCAACATTATCGCGACAGACGTAAGTCCCTACCGGCTTGAGAAAGCGAAGCAGTTCGGAGCAAACCACACAATTGCGGCCGCAGAAGATATTCCGGCATTCGTGAGATCGGTAAATGACGGACGTCTTGCCGATGTGGTCGTCCTGTCGGCCGGCGCGCTTTCCGCGGCCCGCTCAGCGCTGCAATCAGCCGAGCGAGGTGGCACGATACTGTTCTTCGCGGTACCCAAACCGGGCGAAACCCTAGACGTGGACTTCAATCCCTTCTGGCGCGATGACATAACTATCAAGACGTGCTACGGCGCCGCTCCCCTCGACAATCAACAGGCGCTCGATCTCATCAAGCACGGAACAGTGACAGTGACCGACATGATCACGCACCGTTTCGGCATTGATTTGATCGGCAGTGCTTTCGCAACCGGTGCCCAGCCTGACGGCTGCATGAAGGTCATCGTCGAACCGAATACATGATTCAGCCATGAGTTCAACGTCACTTGCAGGCATTTATGACTTTGTTCACATTTCGCCCCGGATCGCCACAGCAGGGCAACCAAGTGAAGAAAAACTCCGTTCCGTGGCTAATGCGGGTTTCGAAACTGTCATCAACCTTACCCTTCATGATGACCCGAAATATTCGTTGCCCGATGAGGCTGGATTAGTCCAGTCTCTCGGGATAGAGTATATTCATCTTCCTGTCCTGTTCACCGGCCCGACAGAATCAGTCTTGATTGCCTTTTTCAAAGCATACGAATTGCGCCACAACAACAAGATCCGCACCGTCTGGGAACCGGACGAAATCTGGCAGGCGTTCGTTTCTGCTGTTCTTGAAAAGTATGATCGAAGAGGAGGTAGTGATCTATGAAATTGAGAGTTCCTGATTTTGACAAGCAATTCGATGAAGACCTGATATTTCAAAGCACCTTGATGTAATAAAAGCAGGAATCCCTGAGCAGGAACAGGAAAACGTGAGCGTTGATATCCCCAGGCGGCTGATCCAGCTTTTTAGCAAAGATGCAAAACGCTTGACATATCCCCGCTAGTTAATCATCAAAGTCTGGGTGGCGGAGAATCTCAAAAGACTTCCTGAGGACTTTTCCCATGATCAACAAATTGGACCACATCAACATTGTTGTAAGTAATCTCCAGAAAGCAAAAGATTTTTTCCTGAATCTCGGTTTCAAGGAGGAAATCTCTTCTCGTATTTCAGGCGAACGGTTCTCCATCATTGCCGGGCTTCCCGATTTCGACGCTGAATTCGTAGGACTGTCTTTGCCGGGTTCTGCGACGAATGTTGAACTCATCCAGTATTACTCCCCTACCGGAGGGAAAGATCCGGAGCTGAACAAGCCAAATCAGCTCGGATTCCGTCATATGGCTTTTGCGGTTGATGACATAGAAGCGGAAGTTGCACGCCTCAAGGCCAAAGGCGTTAACTTCCAAAGTGATATTGAGATCTGGGAAAAAACCGGAAAGAAGCTCGTGTATTTTTATGGCCCCGATGGAATTATTCTGGAGTTTGCCCAATATCCGAGACCATAACATCAGAATATTATGCACTCTCTGCGGCAGTTTCCTCTTACCGGGTCGCTATGAGGTTGTCGATACCCGCTGAAATGGCTGAAACCGTACAATTCTTTTGACTCTTTCGGCTCTTCCCTTTATAATTTGCCATTATGATCGAAAAAATCGCAGTAATCGGAGGAGGGGCCTGGGGAACGGCATTGGCCATGCTCCTTGCAGACAAAGGACATGATGTGACCCTTTGGATGTACGAAAAGGAGTTGGCTGAGGAGACTACCCGCACTCGCGAAAACCGTGTCTATCTTCCCGGCTTTACCCTGCCCTCTACCATTATCATAACCGCCTCGCTGGAAACCGCAGTCAGAGGAAAATCCGTTCTCCTTTCCGTCGTGCCGTCACACACAGTGCGCGCGGTGACCGGACAGTACGTCTCCTTTCTTGAAAAAGACGCGCTAATCATCAGTGCGTCAAAAGGTATCGAGATCGACACCCTGATGCCGCTCTCCGAAATTTTCATCGATGTTCTGCCCAAGGAATTCCACGGCCGCCTTTGCTTCCTCTCCGGCCCTAGCTTTGCAAAAGAAGTGGCCCGCAAGATGCCCACCGCAATCGCCCTCGCCTCCTCCGATCCCGTACTTGGCAGGAAAGCGCAGGCAGTCCTGAGCAATGAATATTTCCGCGTGTATACCAACGATGACATCGTTGGCGTCGAACTAGCAGGTGCGCTCAAGAATGTCGTAGCCATTGCCGCAGGCGTGCTCGAAGGCATGGGCTACGGCTACAACACCATGGCGGCCCTGCTCACGCGCGGGCTCGTCGAAATGGCGCGTCTCGGAGTGGCCATGGGCGGGAAGCCTTCCACCTTTGCGGGCCTCGCCGGCATGGGAGACCTTGTCCTGACCTGCACTGGCGGCTTGTCGCGAAACCGCACCCTCGGCGTCAGGCTCGGCAGAGGCGAAAAGCTCGATGCCATCATGAAAGAAACCAGGACCGTTGCAGAGGGCGTAAAAACCGCCAAGGCTGCCAAGGATCTCTCCCGAAAATTTAAGATCGATATGCCAATTGTCGATGAAGTCTACCAACTACTCTATGAAGGGAAAACCCCAAAGCTGGCCCTGAAGGACCTTATGGCCAGGGAATTAAAGGGTGAATAAACGATTCGTTCCTTCAGGCTGACTCCCTTATGAATAAATCAGAGATCATTAAACTGCTGCAAAACGTCCAAACAGGCAAAACCGACGTGGAAACCGCGCTCAAGCGGCTCAAGCACATGCCTTTTGAAGACATGTCCTACGCCCACATTGATCATCACCGCCATCTGCGCCACGGAATGCCCGAGGTAATCTACTGCGAAGGGAAAACCCTTGAACAGGTCGTGGGTATCATGAAACGCATGCTCAGGGTAGGAAGTGATGTCCTTGCAACGCGGGCAAACGAGACAATCTATAAAGCTGTCAGAAAACTCGACCGCCGCGCCGTGTATCATAAAGCGTCGCGCGCCATCGTCATCAAGCATGACGAGAATAAGCCAACTAAAGGCGTCGTCCTTGTCCTGACCGCGGGTACGTCTGATATCCCCATAGCCGAAGAAGCATCAGTCACCGCCGGCATGCTCGGCAGCACAGTACAAACGGTGTTCGACGTCGGTGTGGCCGGTATCCACCGCATTCTGAGCAAGCGGGACATCCTCGACGCCGCACGTGTGATCGTCGTGGTTGCCGGCATGGACGGCGCGCTCCCGTCGGTCGTGGGCGGCCTCGTGGACAAACCCGTGATAGCCGTACCCACGAGCGTCGGCTACGGAGCAGGCTTTCAGGGTCTGGCTCCGCTCCTCACGATGCTCAATTCCTGCGCTTCGGGTATTGCAGTCATGAACATCGACAACGGTTTCGGCGCCGGGGTGCTGGCGCATAAAATAAACGTATTAGGTGAGCGGTAAGCTTAAGCATTTATTGCTACCGTTTGGGTAACTGCTGCAGAAGAACAAGAGAAAGCAGACGTATAAAATCCTATGACCATAGCCTACTTCGACTGCTTTTCAGGCATTTCCGGAGACATGACGCTCGGCGCACTCGTTGATGCGGGTGTTCCCATCGAATCCCTGCGAGGCGAGCTTGAGAAGCTCAACGTGGCCGGATACGAGATCACCGCTCTGAAAGTAATGCGATCAGGCTTCTCAGCCACAAAGGTACATGTGTGCCTTGATGAGAAGGAGCAGCCGGTGCGACATTTGGCTGAAATCCGCAGGATCATCGGGGACTCCTCGCTGTCTTCGGCCATAAAAGAAAAAAGCATAAAAATATTCGAACTGTTGGCACAGGCCGAGGCCAGGATCCACGGAACAATGCCGGACCACATCCATTTCCATGAAGTCGGGGCTGTCGATGCGATTATCGATATCGTCGGGTCCGTCATCGGTCTCGATATGCTCGGCATCGACTCAATAGCCAGCTCTCCGGTCAACGTCGGCTCGGGATTGATTACAACCGCTCACGGAACGCTGCCCGTACCTGCGCCCGCCACTGCGGAATTGCTCAAGGGCATTCCAACCTACGGGTCATCAATTCCCCTCGAGCTTACCACGCCCACAGGAGCCGTCATATTGAGCACGCTCTGCGCTTCCTTCGGGCCGATGCCGCGCATGAGGGTAGCCCGCATAGCATACGGCGCGGGAGGAAAAGACATTGCGGGCCAACCAAACGTGCTCAGGCTCATGATCGGCGAACAGACAGCCGGCTATGATGAAGATACCTCGGTGGTAATCGAGACCAACATTGACGACATGAACCCGCAGGTTTATGATTACCTGATCGAAAAGCTCATGCAGCAGGGAGCGCAGGATGTCTATCTCGTTCCTGTCATCATGAAAAAAGGACGCCCGGCGATTCTGGTTTCGGTGCTTGCCGATGCCGCTCAGACTGAAGTGTTGCTTGACACCCTTTTCCGGGAAACGTCGAGCATCGGGGTCCGCATCCGGGAAGTCGGACGGAAAAAACTGATCCGCGAGATAAGGGAAGTCGATACACCTTACGGAAAAGTTAGGATAAAATTGAGCAGACATGGAAATGAGATTCTTACGGCCACGCCGGAATATGATGATTGCAGGAAAATAGCAGAGGAGAAACAAGTGGCGCTCAAAACGGTAATTGACGAGGCAAAAGCCTCATATTTCCGCAAAGGCACAAAGGAAAGCTGAAGCTTAAACCGAGCAGGTACAAAGTCGTGCTTTCTGTTTTTGGCGAGTGAATCATTTAATCTTTTCGATTCTTATATCAAGTGAGAAACTCATGAGAACGATCCGCATATCCCTGGCCCAAATGAACCCGACCGTAGGCGATCTCAAGGGGAACCGGGACAAAATCATCGATTGTATCGATCGCGCCCGGCAACTCGGCTCCGACATCGTTGCTTTTCCCGAACTTGCACTGACCGGTTACCCTCCCGAAGACCTGGTGCTGAAGCCTCAGTTTGTAAAGGACAATCTTCGGACACTAAAAGGGATCATCAAAGCGACGCGCGGAATCACCGCCATTGTGGGATTTGTCGATTCCCGTGAGCATATACATAACAGCGCAGCGATCATCCATAACGGCAGGCTCGCTTATGTCTATCACAAGATGCTACTGCCGAATTACGGCGTTTTCGATGAGTACCGGTACTTTAAGCCGGGCAAGCGCTATCCCGTTATCGCAGTCAAGGGCGTGAACATCGGCGTGAATATCTGTGAGGACATTTGGTTCGCCGATGGCCCTGCCCGGACCCAGTCGATGGCAGGCGCGGAAGTCATACTCAACATAAACGGCTCCCCCTATCATAAGGGTAAGGGCTGGGAACGCCGTCAGATGCTCGCCGCACGCGCGCAGGAAAACAATGTTTACATGGTCTATGCCAATATGGTAGGCGGTCAGGACGAACTCGTCTTCGACGGTCACAGCATGGTACTGAACCCCCGGGGTAGACTGATAGCATCGGGAAAGCAGTTCGAGGAAGATTTGCTCACATGCGACCTCAAACTGCCGGGAGCATATAAGCCTGTGAACCTTTCTTCGGAGCAGATTCTTGACGAGCACCGCGATTTCATCGATGCAATCGAGCTTTCGGACCGTCCGGCAAGGGACAAGAAGCCTCTTCCTCCTACGCGGAGCTTGAAGCCGTATCCGATGTGCAAGGAAGTCTACCATGCCCTCGTGCTCGGAACCAGGGACTATGTGAAAAAAACAGGATTCAAATCCGCGGTCATCGGGCTTTCAGGAGGAATCGACTCGTCGCTTGTGGCAGCCATTGCTGTTTCCGCCATCGGCAGGAACAACGTCACCGGCGTGTTCATGCCGTCGCAATTCAGCTCTGATCAGAGCCGTGAAGACGCTGCTCAACTTGCCGATCGCCTCGGCATCAAGATGCTTACCATCCCGATCCACCAGCCCTATCATGCTTACCTGAATACGCTGCGCCAGGCTTTTGCGCACACAAAACAGGATGTGACTGAAGAAAACCTCCAAGCCCGCACCCGGGGCAATATCCTCATGGCGCTTTCGAACAAATTTGGATGGCTCGTACTCACCACCGGGAATAAGAGCGAAATGTCCACCGGCTATGCCACGCTCTACGGAGATATGGCTGGCGGCTTTGCCGTCATCAAGGATGTTCCCAAGACCACGGTCTACGAAATCTGCAAATGCATCAACCGCCTCTCGGGCAAAACTATCATTTCGAAGCGCATACTGACCAAAGCGCCGACCGCCGAACTCCGGCCGAACCAGAAGGACAGCGACTCCCTCCCTGTCTATCCCGTCCTGGACCCGATCTTAAAGGCCTATGTGGAGGATGACAAGGAATTTGAAGAGATGCTCAAGATGGGTTTCGACCGCAAGGCCGTGGAGCGCGTGATCCGACTCGTGGACACCAGCGAGTACAAGCGACGCCAAGCGCCTCCCGGCATCAAGATAACGCCGCGCAGTCTCGGCAAAGACAGACGCTTCCCCATAACGAACCGATACAAGAGCTTTTGACACTGCGGCAACAGGGGTCATGATATTCTTTGCTGCTTTCTATTTGTTATATGCTGCTTGCTACGTGATTCTATGACCACAGGCACTCTCTACATAGTCGCCACTCCCATCGGGAACCTCGAGGACATCACCCTCCGGGCGATCCGCATACTGAAGGAAGTCGATCTCATCGCAGCCGAAGATACCCGCCATACCAGGCACCTTCTCGACCGCTATCAGATTGAGAGGCAGCTCACGAGCTATCATGACCACAACAAGGAGGAAAAAGCCCCGGTGCTCATAGAGCGCATGCTCGACGGAAACAGCGTGGCACTCGTATCCGACGCAGGCACGCCCGGTATCTCCGACCCCGGCTATTTTCTCATCAACCTCGCCATAGACCGGAAAATACAGGTGGTTCCGATCCCTGGCGCAACCGCCGCCATCGCGGCACTTTCGGTTTCCGGAATGCCCACGGACAGCTTCCTATTCGAGGGATTCCTACCGTCGAAGCATCAAGCCCGGCTCAAGCGGCTCAAAGAACTCGCCAAAGAAAAGCGCACCATCATTTTCTACGAGGCGCCGCATAAGATAATCAGGGCCGTGGAAGACATGATCGAAGTCTTTGGCGAGCGTCCGGCGGTCATCACCCGTGAACTGACAAAGATTCATGAGGAAACCATTCGGGGAACGTTGCGGGAAATCCTGAAGCATCTGCAGGCCGGTTCGATCAAGGGCGAGTTTACTATCGTCCTGCACGGGGACTCAGAGAAACCACTCCAGCATGATATCGACACTGCCGAATATTTGAAAAACCTCATGCTCCACCGTGGCCTGAGCAAGAAAGAAGCCATTTCCACCGCAGCGGAGGAACTAGGAATGCCCAAAAAGGACGTTTATAAAGAAAGTTTGAAACTTTAGCAGGAAACGGTTCATTTCCCCGTCTTTGCAAATAGAGCGGTATAGTTTCTTGGGAAATCAACCATTGATGCAAACCCCCATTCAGTGAGGTTTTCCATGTCTAAAGTCTTTTACTCCACAGCTCGCACTCTTCGCTGGGACTACATCCACAGCATCCCGGGCAAACTCTCAGCAATGCTTGGACAGATGAAATTCTCAGACCGCTTTGAAGAGGACGAATGGGTCGCAATCAAAACCCATTGGGGATCGCATGGCGCCTTCAGAATCGTCCCGCCGGTCATGATCCGAAAAGTAGTGGATGCCGTGCAGAGTGCCGGCGCAAAGCCCTTTATAACGGATACGGTCAGGATCATGGGACTGGATTATCTCGAAGTTGCCAATCAGAATGGCCTGAACCACCTTGCCTGTGGTGCGCCGCTCGTGCTGGCTGACGGGCTCTACGGCAAGGACAGCATTCTCGTCAAAGCAGGCCCGATCCTCGGTGAAATAGCTGTTGCTTCGGCGATCCATGACGTTCCCGCCATGGTCGTTTGCTCCCACACCAAAGGCCACATCAGCTCCGGTTATGCTGGCGCTCTCAAGAACCTTGCCATGGGCTGTGTGAGTTCCCGCCATCGCGCCCATGGCTGGAAAAAGGGCCGTGGCGCCATGCACTGCCACGGAGAAACGGAGATCCAGTGGAACCCCGAGGTCTGCACTTTCTGCGAGCAGTGCAAAAACATCTGCCCGCTACACGCAATCGATTTCAAGCAAGGTGCTTTTGTCATCGATCAGAACAGCTGCTGGCACTGCGGGCGTTGCACCCGTGTGTGCCAGGAAGGAGCACTCACCCTTCCACAAGATGATGTAATGTTCCAGAAAAGTCTGGCAGAAGCAGCGGCGGCAGTGCTTTCTACATTCAAAAAGGGCAAAGTCGTTTACGTCAACTTTCTCTACGAAATCCAGCCTGAGTGCGATTGTATGCCCGTTGCCGACGTCCCGGTTATCCAGGACCAGGGCATCATGATCTCCGACGACATCGTCGCCATCGAACAGGTTTCTCTCGACATGCTTAAAGCCGCCCCTCCCCTGCCTCAGTCAGCGGCTGAGGACATGAAGCTGAAACCCGGAGATGACATCCTGGCGATGCTCAATCCCCGTCCTATGCATATCCAGATCGAAGAGGCAGAGAGATTGGGGCTTGGCACGAGGAAGTACGATCTGATAAGAATGGAACCAGGGGAGAAGCAGTGAGTACCGTCCCCTATAACCTCTCTTCTGTCTATTTCCCAAAATGTGTTATAATTGGAACTGCTTTACACTGCCTACTACCTGCTGTTTACTTAAGGGGGGCTCATGCCCAAACGCACAAAGATCATCGCCACCATCGGCCCGGCATCAAGCTCTCCATCGATCATCGCAAAACTCATCCATGCCGGCATGGATGCAGCCAGGTTGAACTTTTCCCACGGTAACTGGGATGACCATACCAAGCGCATCGGACTTATCCGGGGGGAAGCGGAAAAGGCGGGAAAGCAGATCGCCATCATCCAGGATCTGCAGGGTCCGAAGCTTCGGGTCGGCATAATAAAAAATGACGCGGTCACGCTCAGGCGCGGAGAAGAGGTTACCCTGACCACGCGCAAAGTTCTCGGAACAAACCGAGTCATCACCATTACCTATCCCCGGCTTACTAAAGACCTGAACCCCGGCGATCGAGTGCTCCTGGATGACGGCAGGCTCGAGCTCAAAGTGACCAGCAAGATTGCAGACAGCCTGTATTGCAAAGTTATCAACGGAGGTATGCTCAGTAGCCATAAGGGAGTGAACCTGCCGGGCGCCGCGCTTTTGCTTCCCTCGATCTCCCGGAAAGACAAGGAAGACCTCCGTTTCGGCATAGCGCGGGGCGTGGACTATATCGCCCTCTCCTTCGTGCGCAAAGCCGCCGATATCGAAGCCGTCCGTCTTTTCCTCAAGGCACACGGGGCTGACATCCCGATCATCGCGAAGATCGAAAAACTCGAGGCCGTTCAGAACCTCGATGAGATCATCGCAGCAGCCGACGGGATCATGGTAGCGCGCGGCGACCTGGGTGTGGAAATGTCGCCGGAGCAGGTTCCCCTGCTCCAGAAAAAAATCATCGAGGCCTGCAACCTCGCCGAAAAACCGGTGATCACAGCGACACAGATGCTCGAAAGCATGATCGAGAATCCACAACCCACGCGTGCCGAGGCATCGGACGTGGCGAACGCAATTCTCGATGGCACGGACTGCGTCATGCTCTCCGGGGAGACCGCCATGGGTAAATACCCGGTCCAGTCCGTTGAAGTCATGTCGAGAATCGCAATACAGGCCGAGACTTCCGTTCGTCCGCGGCAGCCCAACTCCGAACTCTCCGGCACTGACGAAAGTGTGGCCCACGCATCCTGCAGGGCGGCCGAGGAGCAAAAAGCCCGGGCGATCGTGACTTTCACTCAGTCCGGATCAACCGCGCTCCTGGTCTCGAAACACCGCCCCACCGTGGACATCATCGCACCGACGCCCTTTGACATGGTCGCGCGCAAGATTTCCCTCTACTGGGGAGTGACCCCCATTATCCTGAAAACCAAACGCACTACGGACAGCATGATTGCGAGCGTCGAGCGCGCCATGCTCTACCGCAGGCTTGTGAAACTGAGGGACCTGATTGTGATCACTGCAGGCGTGCCCATCGGTGTTGCCGGCAGCACGAACATGATGAAGATCCACCGTGTGGGAGAGGCCAAGGGGCTAGAAGATGCCTGATTGCGCCGCCCGAGTATGCTGTATTGGCCTCCAATCTCCCGCTCAACTGAGGCCATCAGGGATTTTGTTCACCCGATAACGATCTTGCTGCTTGCGCAATAAATTATCTCTGGAGGTGAAAACTATGAAAGTTAAGACGCTTCTGGAATCAAAAGGAGAAAATATCGTATCCATTGACCGCAACAGCTCTGTCGAGGATGCCATTCGAACCATGAGCAACAAGAAGATCAGCGCAATCATGGTGACTGAGCCTGGCAAGACTATCGGAATATTCACGGAGCGCGACGTGATAAGGAGCTATATTGCCTCCGGCGCAAAAAGTTTCAAGGATATCAAGGTCAGCGAATACATGGTGTCCAACCTTATTATAGCTGTGCCGGATGACGAACTGAACAATATCGCGGCAATCATGGTTGAAAAGAACATCCGCCATCTCCCCGTCTTCGATAACAACCGCGTGATCGGTATGCTGTCGATCCGCGATATCATCCAGGCCCAAGTCAGCAAGCTCACTTCGGAAATCCATTATTTGAAAGATTACATAACCAATATCTAGCAGATCCTTGAAAAGCAATGTTCCCTCCGGCAGTCCTGTCGGAGGGAGTGCTCCCGTCTTCTTTTTAAAGTTAATGACGACGTTTAATAAAGCGTTTTCAGCCGCTGCTCGCCCCAGTTTATCAAATAATCGCGATACAGGGATCATAGAAACGAAGGATACGACTTTACTGGTAGACAGTGGTATGCCCGTTCCTATCCTTGCCCTTTGCATATTTAGAGATACGAAACAATATGTCCAACCAATATCCAATTTGCATTTTTTTTATTGCGAGAATTTTCTCACCATGATAATATGTAATGATTTTATTAATTTTTCTTATGGGAAAAAGGATATAAACAAACCCCTTATGAACAATTCCTTCGAAAAAATCGTCCACAACTATCGCAAGGAAGGTGGAAACGTCATCACCCTGTTGCAGGAAACACAGGAGGTTTTCGGTTACATTCCGCGTGAGGCCATCGATTACTTCTCTGAGCACTTAGGCATCGCTCCCAGCCGTTTCTTCGGCGTTGCCACGTTCTACGCTCAGTTCCGCATGACGCCGATCGGCAAAAACAAAATTATTACCTGCTGCGGCACCGCCTGCTATGTGCGCGGAGCCGAACGGATCATCAGCAGCGTCAAGAGAGAACTCAAACTATCGGACACCGAAGACACCACCCAAGACCGCGAATTCACGGTCGAAAAGGTCGCCTGTCTCGGTTTCTGCAGTTTTGCCCCCGTGGTCCTGATCAACGACGACGTTCGCGGAAAAACGAGCGCCGATGTCATCATCAAAGAAATTAAATCCCTGAGGAATAAATAATTGGCCGACGAAACGATTATACGAGTCTGTATGGGACCTGCAGGCATTGCAGCCGGCGGCAAGCAGGTCCTAGAGGCATTCAGGACTACACTCGCCGCGGCAGGAACTTCTGCTACGCTTAAGGAAAACTGCTCGACACACCAAGTTGGTTGCGTCGGGCTGTGTGCGCGTGACGTGCTCGTGGAAATACACCGAGCGGGGACCAAGATCGTGTACCAGTACATCAAGCCGGACATGGTCCCCCGGATAGTCGACGAACACCTCGTGGAGGGAATCCCTGTTGCGGAGTGGCTCGTTGACAGCGCCTACGATGCATTCTACAAGAAACAGGTCAAAATCGTCCTCTCAGACGTCGGCCGCATCGACCCTGAAGATATCCAGGCTTACGTGGCTGTGGAAGGTTATGAAGCAGCCCGCGAAGTCCTCCTTTCCTGGTCACCGGAAGAGGTAATCGAGGAGATCAAGATGTCGCAGCTCCGCGGTCGCGGCGGTGCGGGATTTCCTACGGGCCTCAAGTGGGAACTGGGGCGCAAAGCCTCGGGCACAACCAAATACATCGTGTGCAACGCCGACGAAGGCGACCCCGGCGCATTTATGGATCGGGCCGTGGTCGAAGGCAACCCACATTCCGTCATTGAAGGCATGATCATCGGCGCCTATGCGCTCTCTGCCCACGAAGGGTATGTCTATATCCGTGCAGAATATCCCCTGGCCGTGGAACGGCTGAAGCGTGCCCTTACCCAAGCGCGGGAACGGGGATTCCTTGGCAAAAATATCTTCGGGACCGAATTCAGTCTGGACATCAAGATCAAGCTCGGCGCCGGTGCATTCGTGTGCGGCGAGGAGACGGCGCTCATCGCGTCCATTGAAGGCCAGCGGGGCACCCCGCGAGCCAAACCCCCCTTTCCGGTGAACAGGGGTCTGTGGCAGAAGCCGACGGTCATCAACAACGTAGAGACACTTGCAAACATTCCCTACATCATCCGGCGTGGGTGCCAGTGGTACGCTTCCTATGGAACGGAGCGGTCGCGGGGCACCAAAGTCTTCGCGCTCACCGGCAAGATCAAGAATCCCGGCCTCATTGAAATCCCCATGGGCATTACGTTACGCGAGATCATCGAAGACATCGGCGGCGGCATCGAGAACAACAAACCACTCAAGGCGATCCAGACCGGCGGTCCGTCTGGAGGTTGCATCCCAGCCGATAAGCTCGACATGAACGTGGACTACGAATCCCTCGCAAAGGTCGGATCTATCGTGGGATCGGGCGGCATGATCGTGCTGGACCAAGACGACTGCATGGTGAACATGGCACAATACTTCATCAGGTTCACCCAGGCTGAATCCTGCGGAAAATGTGTGCCCTGCAGGGTGGGCACCAAAAGGCTCCTCGAAACTCTGGAGCGGATCACGAAGGGCCATGGCAGGAAAGGCGACATCGAACGGCTCGAAAAACTTTCGGCCGGCATCAAATCAACCTCTCTCTGCGGACTCGGCCAGACCGCTCCCAACCCGATTTTGAGCAGTATCCGCTATTTTCGCGAGGAATTTGAGACACACATCATCAACAAAAAATGTCCTTCCAAAGTTTGCAAGAACCTGCTGACCTACTCCATTAATAAAGAGCAGTGCAAGGCCTGCGGTGCCTGCCTGCGGGCATGCCCGGCAGCGGCGATCGCAGGAGCGAAAAAGGTTCCCCATACGATCGACCAGTCGAAGTGCATCAAATGCGGCTCCTGCTTCGAGGTGTGCAAGTTCAATTCTGTTGAAAGGGATTAATCATGGCCCGGATAACCATAAACGACAAAGAGTATAACGTTCCCGATAACATCTCGGTGCTGGAGGCGGCCCGCCAAAACGGGGTTTCCATTCCCACGCTCTGCAACCACCCCAAACTCTCTCCCGCCGGCGGCTGCCGGCTGTGCATCGTAGAAATCAAGGGCATCCCGAGGCCAGTTGCTTCGTGCACTACGCCGGTAACCAACGGCATGGAAGTCACCACCTCGACCCCCCAGCTCGAGGACCTGCGCAGACTGGTCCTGGAACTCATAATATCCGACCATCCCAATGACTGCATGACCTGCGAGGCAACAGGCAACTGCTCTCTGCAGGAGCTGGCCTATGCCTACAGCGTAAAAGGTGTCGAGTATGCCGGCGAACGGCGCTTCTACCCCAAGCGCGACGGGAACCCCTTCATCGAGCGCGACCTGGAAAAGTGTATTCTCTGCGGACTGTGCGTCAGGGTGTGTAGCGAGGTCCAGGGCGTGGAGGCAATCGATTTCGGATACCGTGGGTTCAATGCCAAGATCTGTACAAACTATGAATCAGACCTGGATTGCGAGTTCTGCGGCCAATGCGTTTCCGTCTGCCCGACGGGGGCCCTGACTGGCAAGCAATGGACCAGGAAAGGGAGATACCAGGACGTCAAACAGATCGACACAGTCTGCGCCTACTGCGGCACTGGCTGCAACATTACCGCCCATGTCAAGGACAACGAGATCATCCGAATCACCTCGAAGCTTGACACCTGGAACGAAGGCTGGCTTTGCGTTAAGGGACGGTTCGGATACAAATTCGTGAACAGTCCTGACCGGCTCACCAAGCCGCTGATTAGACGCGAAGTGCAGTTCGAGGAAGTGACGTGGGACGAGGCCTTCGCGTACATAGCGGGGCAGCTCAAGGCAATACGGGACAAGCACGGCGCCGATGCCATCGGAGGTCTGTCTTCGGCGCGTTGCACAAACGAAGAGAACTACGCTTTCCAGAAATTCATGCGCGCAGGGGTCGGCACGAACAATGTCGATCACTGCGCCCGTTACTGACACTCTCCAACGGTGGCCGGGCTGGCCGCCATATTCGGTTCCGGCGCCATGACCAACTCGATCCGCGAGATCGAAGGCATGGAGGTCATCTTCATCATCGGTTCCAATACGAAAGAGACCCATCCGGTCATTGCGAACAGGATGATCAAGGCGTACCGGAAGGGCGCGAAGATCATCGTAGCCGACCCGCGAAGCATTCCCATGGTGAAGTTCAGCGAAGTGTTTCTGAGGATGCGGCCAGGCACGGACATTGCCCTGCTGAACGGCATTGCCCATGTCATCGTCCGGGAAGGGCTGCAGAACGACGAATTTATTCGGGATAAGACTGATGGCTTCGACGGATGGAAGCAATCCCTGCAGGAGTTCACCCCCGAGCGGGTGCAGCAAATCACCGGTGTCCCCAAGGAAGATCTCATCCGGGCTGCCCGCCTCTACGGCAAGTCTCGCCGCGCAGGGATCTTCTATACCATGGGAATCACGCAGCACGTCTGCGGCACAGACAATGTGCGGGCGATCGCCAACCTGGCTACACTCACGGGCAATATCGGAAGGGAATTCACCGGTGTAAATCCCCTCCGTGGACAGAACAACGTCCAAGGTGCCTCGGACGCGGCCTGCCTCCCGAACGTCTATCCCGGATACCAGAGAGTTGATGATCCTGCGGTCAGGCAGAAGTTCGAGGAAGCCTGGGGCGTGGAACTCTCGCCGAAGCCCGGTCTCACTGCTACAGAAATGATGAACGCCGCCCTGGACGGCCGTCTGAAGGCAATGTATATCATGGGCGAAAACCCGGTCATCACCGACCCCAACATGCACCATACAATCAAGGCGCTCAACTCCCTTGAGTTTCTCGTAGTCCAGGACATCTTTATGACGGAGACAGCAGCGATGGCTGATGTGATCTTGCCTGCAACGTGCTCCTTTGAAAAGGACGGGACGTTCAACAACACCGAACGGCGGGTCCAGCGGGTTCGCAAAGTCGTAGACCCGCCAGGCCGAGCACGAAATGATCTTGCCATCATCAGTAGGATATCGCGTGCCATGCGATATCCTCTTGAATACGAATCACCGGAAAAGGTTCTGGAGGAGTTCGGCAGGCTCTGGCCGGCTCTTGGAGGGATAACTTACGACCGGATCAAAACCACGGGTATTGCCTGGCCCTGCCCGTCAAAAGACCACCCGGGTACGGAATATCTTTACAAAGACGGATTCCCCAAGGGAAAAGTCTCCTTCGTGACCGTACCCTTCGTACAGCCTGCGGAAGTAACGAGTGATGAGTACCCCTATGTGCTGACCACGGGCAGAAACCTGTACCAGTACCATTCCGGATCGATGACGCGCAGAGTGGCCCAGATCGAAAAGCACGCAGGCGAGGCCTATGTAGAACTGAATCCCGCAGACGGTACAAAGCTCGGAGTCAAGAACGGCGAAGTGATCACAATCCGCTCGCGACGCGGCAAGGTGGAGATCAAGGCACGGATATCACACCGTGTATCAGAGGGTACGGTGTTCATCCCCATGCATTACAGGGAAGCAGCTGCAAATGTGATCACGAACGATGCCCTAGACCCGGTGGTCAAGATCCCCGAGCTCAAGGTTTGTGCAGTGACAATTGAAGTGGCGGCAAGAAAACCGGAAAATCTGCCCCCTGTTTTGCTGGATGTTTGACTAGGTGTGAACGAGACGATCGCCTTTTGCCTTGCGGAGGAAGGTTGCCACAACAGATATGTAGTGCCGGCCTCATCTGCTGACAAAAAAGCCGGGAACGCTGATCTGCCCCCGGCTTATTTCATATCACTTTGCATTCGTTACTCTTCGGAACAGGAATTTCCCGGCTTGCCGTACTTCGTCAGGTAATCATGGCTGAACGCCGGGATTACACCACCCTGGCCGTTCTGGGGATGAATCATAAACCGATAGGAAACCAGCTGGCCGTATCCTTCCATCATGTGGTCCCAGCCCTTTTTGAACAGAGTGCACTCGTTATTGTAACATACCCAGAGATAGGGTGATTCCCAATCCAAATGGCGCGAGTCCATCTGCTCCATTTCTGTCTTGCAGTGCGGACAGGTCGGAGCCGTGGTGACCTTCCAGTCTGTTGTATCCATCATAAAAACCTCCAAAAACTTGATCGACAACATGATATTATACGGGTCCACAAGGTTTATTGCAACAGGAAAAGGGGTTCATGAAAAGGGTTTCAATAATTTTCGGTCCAAAGCTCGAAAAAGCTCTTCTTATGGAGACAGGCGGGACATACTTCGAGTGCGCTCGAGCCTTCGTGATGATAGCCGCAATTCCGGCAGATCCAGGTCGTCTGTTCGTCCTTGCTGAAAACCGTCTCCGACTCGACGTTTTCGAGCAGCTTCAGGAACCGCTTCTCATGCTCGATCTCGACCCTGGCAATATAACGGAACGCCGCGGCCACATCAGGAAAGCCTTCACGCTCTGCCTCATCGCCGAAGCCCGGATAGAGCCTCGTCCACTCCTCGTGTTCGCCCGCAGCGGCCGCCTTGAGGTTCTGGGCCGCTGTCCCAATGATTCCCGCGGGGAATGATGCCGTAAATTCCGCCATGCCGCCCTCAAGAAACTTAAAGAAACGCTTGGCATGCTCCTTTTCGTTATCGGCAGTTTCCAGAAAAATTGCCGCTATCTGCTCATAACCTTCTTTTCTCGCCGCACTCGAGAAAAACGTATAACGGTTCCTTGCCTGGGACTCGCCTGCGAAAGCCGCGAGTAGATTTTTCTCCGTTTTGGTACCTTTCAGCCTCATCAATGCCTCCCTCGCATCTCGCCCGTATGCACGCTTTAACCACAGAGCGCATAGTGATAAGTTGACTGCTCATCTTGCAGCCTGCTCCTACCGCTCCATCTCCCTTGCTCATGCTAATGAAAACTTTTCCTTTGGCCGCAATGAGGCGCAAAATCCAAAATAAATCTATTTTGAATGCTTGCTTTGCGTCTTTTTGCGGATATCTCACTGGTGATGTGTTTTCTGACTGTTAATGGTTATTCTCTCTATGGCCCCGGCTTCGTTCTCAAACGTTTCCTGAGGGAGGCGCTGGATAAAATAATATCTACCCTCGCCAGCAGGCAATAGCTGAGCCGTTCCTTTACTTTCTGGAAGAATGGACGTTTCTGCCACTCGTCATAGGTAACGCGGACCGAACGGGCCACATCGGCTTCGAAATCAGCCCGTGCCTGTGCGGCGAGCACCGGATCATTCACGATAGCCACCAGCTCGTAATTGAATCTTCCGCTCCGGATGTCGAGATTTGCCGAACCGGCGATCACCGTATCATCGGCGATTGCGAGTTTCGAGTGCATCATGGAAGGAAGATACTCCCATATTTCGACGCCGGCGCGGAGAAGCCTGCCGTAGAGCCCACGGGCAGCCCACCGGGCAATCGGTACATCTGTATGAAGCGGCACCATGAGCCTCACGCGCACCCCGCGCATCGCTGCGCGCTTGAAGGCCCGCAGCATCCTCCCATGAGGATAAAAATATCCCATGGCAAGGTCGATGCTGTTCACAGCATTTACAATCACCTTACGGTAGGCCCTGCGCACCGGCCGGGCGGGGTTGTCCGGTCCGCTTTCAAGAAACAGTATGCTGCTTCCACTTTTTTCCCTTCGCCGGATGCTACGTAACCGCTCAATCAGTCTTCGGATCGGGGATTCCGCAATTCTCCACATGCGGAAAAAGGAGTTTTTCAAAAGGGCTACCTCGGGTCCGGAAATCTTAAGAACATTATCGCGCCAGGGCGGTTGCCCGTGAGCCCCGCCATAGTATTCATCGGCGATGTTGAGTCCGCCAGTAAACGCGATGCTATCATCGATAAGCAGAAGTTTCCGATGGTTCCTGAATGGCAGGAGCCCCTTGCTTATTGGATGAAACCAGCGCACAATGCCGCCCACGGCTCGCAGTTCATCCCAGAATGAGTCGGGCAGGTTCCAGGAGCCCCAGGAGTCCACGAGCACTCGTACAGAGACGCCTCGCTTCGCAGCACTGGTGAGATGACTGCGGAATTCCCTCCCCGTTTCGTCATCCGTGACAACATACATTTCTAGCGCAATGGACGACACGGCATGGTCAATGGCTGCGAACATCGCCGGGAATGCGGCTTCGCCATTTTTGAGGAGGCAGACGGAGGACATACCATCAATAGTATCACAGCTCGATGCGAAGTTTACGCGAGGTGGCACGAGGCGCTTATCCTCACTCGGCCTTGACAGGAACATCAGACGGCCTCGAATGTGTAGTCCACCTTCATTTTCATGTCTTTTCTAAGTGTGTGATACACGGAACAGTATTTCTCATGGGACAGGGATATGGCCCGTTCAATCTTTTTGGCGGTGAGCCCAGTGCCGGTAATGGCGATAACCATCTCCATGGAGGTGTAATATTGGGGCGGGGTGGGGTTTCGTTCACCCATGATGTCCATTTTGTAGGTTTTAATTTCACACTTCATTTTTTTCAGAAATGAAACCATGTCAATGGCCATGCATCCTGCCACGCTCAATAGAAGCGTTTCAGTCGGTGAGCATCCCCATTGCTGCTGGGCATCGTATTCCACCTCGTACCCACGGTTCGTGCGGCCAACGAAGATCAGTTCTTTGTCCCAGGTGAGGGTTGCCTTGTTCACCTGAGATACCTTTGATTTATACGCATCCAGCGATTCTTCCAGTTCCTTGATTTCCTTTTCTTCCGCCATAGAACTCTCCTTCAATTGATGAAGATGGGACCATGAAGCCGGGCTTTAGGGCAAGCTAACATGGTTTGTCCAACAAAGTGTTTGCCATGCCCCTGCTCCCTTATTATTCCTCGAATTTTTCCTGCAAGAATGCGAGCGCTTCGCCCTCCCTGCCAGCTTCAACTTTCAGGACATAAGTCTTGATAGCGGCAGGCTCGAGCCCCAGGGAAAAAGAATCGAAGGTTGCCCTGACTCCACGTGATCCGAGATAGGCCACCAGATCCAGCATGACCGAATCGTCGAATCCCCTGCCTGTATCTCCCCGAAGAACCTCAACGTACTGGATGTCGTCTCCTGCCGCAGGTTCCTCCGGTGATCCCTTCTTCCAGACATCGCCGTAATCCCAGCCCGATTCCTCCTCACTATCGTCATTATCCCGTTTCATGATTAATGTGAATATTAAAGGAGAGACCGGGTACTGTCAAATAAAAAATCCTGTCTGCCTCTTCCGTTGTGAACAAAACAAAAGGCATCGTAATTGCCAAAAAAAATCCAAAACAACGTTTTATACCTGTTTCTGGCCACCTAATCGCGCAGAAGGATAAAATACCCCGCGTAATCAAAAGTCAGCATACAATTTGACAATGCATTTCTATTCAGATACAATTTGCCATGATCGAGACCATCTCCTTCCTTGCCGGTCTTGGCTTCAGTCTTCTCGTCTATGTGCTCTCAATCAGGCCTTTGCAGGAATCTCCTTTCAAAAAGTTCGTTTATTTCTTTTTTACGCTGATCGGGATAACAGGAAGCCTGTTTCTCTTCGGGGTTCTGAGCGCCTACTTCCTGAGAAAACTCGGTTGGTGTTCATTGAAGTGAGTAAAGTTTTTCCGCGATGTACCAATAACTATTTTATCCTTCTGCGCGTAAAACTCCGTCTCTTCAGTGCGGGTAGATAAGGCGCTGGTTGCAACGCAACCAAAAAACGCATGGTTTTTGATAATTGAGTAGACAAATGTTCACCGCTTTGCTATAATTAACAACGTTGATGGCTGCGACTCCTAAAGAACTCGAGCATCAAACAATGACCTCCGTCGGTAAAGTGTCGGTAACGGATGACAATACGGCAATCTTGCTTGGTCTCATGGGTTTTTCTGCTACAAAACTCTGGAACGCGGCTGTGTGGTATACCAAAAAAATGTGGGAGACCACAGGCAAAATACCTGCCTATGCAGACCTCGATGTGGCCATGAAGCAAGAACATCCCCTTTGGTATCGCCGGCTACACTCCCAAAGCGCCCAGGCCGTATTAGAAGATCTTTGGCAGTCGCATCCTCGGCCTTCAGGCCGGGGAGGATGTCAAGTTCTCATGAGGAAATCGGCGTATATATCGGTCAGGACAAGAACGAAAGGCAACTATTGACAGTGGATATTGGCGGATAAAGAATTATCCACCCAGACAAAAGAGGCGTGCTCCTGTCGACAAGAGCACGCCTCTTAATTTCTATGCCCCCAATTCAAACAGGGCATCCCTCGCCGCCTCTCTCACGCCGGGGTTCCCATCCTCGAGGCTTTCTCGCAGAGCACGTTCTGCTGCTTTGTCTTTAATGATGCCGAGCACCGATGCAGCATCTCCACGGATTGTCGGATTTTCGTGCCGGAGCAGTCCGATAAGTCCCGGGACGGAGGCCAGCAACTCCTGCCGATGCTCTTTGACCAGCTCTTCAACCAGTGCCGTTGCTCCCAACCGAACTCTAATGTTATCGTTCCCGAGCATATCGGCGATGAAAGGGTACACGGTCGCGTCCTGTCTGAACAGGGCAATGATATTGTCGAGAAACCCCCTGCCCATGTAGTCGACAAGCAATGCCTTTATTTCATCGTCGTGCATAGATGCTTCATTGAAGCCGGCAGATCACCGATTTCCCGTTTTCCTCCATGCAATGCGCAAGTTCAAAAGCAGCCTTTAGGCATGCTCTTTCTTTTCCGCCAGAATATTCTTCACCCGCTTCAGCCTATAGAAGGATTCCCTTTCCCGCTCTCCGATATACTGTGCAATGGATTTTATCTGCAGCTTCAAGCCCGGCAATACCATCTCTTCGAGCACCTTGATGCGCCTGGTCGTATGAACAATCTCCTCACCGAGGCGCTTGAGTTTGCTCTCATACTCGGCGATATGAAGCATGAACTCCAGCAGCTTTTCAAAAAGCCCCGCGCTTTCCTCGAGGTGCGGCGTCGTTCCCTGCTCGTCATAGCCTCGCTTGTCCGGGGCCCTCACCGGTACATCGTGAAAGAGAAGGTCCTTGTACCGTAGGCCCCAGATACTTTTTTCGATGACATCAATTCCAAACTCGCGCTCCGTCGCATTTACGATCGATTCGATGCTGTTTTTTCCTTCCCGGCCGATCGCAATCGCCAGTTCTCGAAGTGCCTTTCCGTACAACTGCCTGATTTCCTCCCTGGACCGCAGAAAGGGGAGGGTAGCAGCAAGAAATTCCTTGATCAGTGCCTGTTTCCTCGCCTTGAGGATCCCGATGCTGTTCACCACGGATCGGGACTTTTCCTTAAGCAGAAGCAGGTTGGTGCGGGTCGGATGGATCATGCCGTAACCCCCTGGATCAGTCGGAGTTATTCGCTCGTAGTTCGAAATTACACTCTTGACATCCTCCCCGGCCTGAAGGCCGGAGATTCCCGAATGAGGCTCTTTGCTGCTGAAAGATGCTCACCGCGAGCGTCTGCATCGCGGACAAGAGATTTGGCAAAGCTATGGAGCAATTGGGCCGTTTTGCACAGCGGACTCCCGACTCCCGAGCATTAAGCTGTCGTCAATTCACTTCCAGCGAAAACTTCCTCATCAACGCCAATCCCGTGTCGAGCGTTTCGATTACCGTTCGCCTGGTCATTCCCTGTCCCACGAAATCCCGCTCAAAAGCGTCGGCAAAATCGAGCATGAGAATATCCGCTTTGGTCATGCCATCCCTCCCCACGATAGCTTCAAGCCTTCGCAGATCCCGGCCTTTTGCATAATATTTATAGAGATTGTTCGAGACTTTCCGGTGGTCGGCGCGCGTGTGCCCTTCGCCGATCCCTTTCTGCATCAGCCGCGACAGGCTCGGAAGCACGTCCATGGGCGGGAATATGCCTTTCTGGTGAAGTTCCCGGGAAAGCACGATCTGGCCCTCGGTAATGTAACCAGTCAAGTCGGGAATAGGATGGGTAATATCGTCCTCGGGCATGGTCACGACAGGCAGCATGGTGACTGATCCTTCCTTCCCGTAGATCCTTCCCGCCCGTTCGTAGAGTGACGCGAGGTCGGAGTACATGTAGCCGGGGTATCCTCGTCTGCCGGGCAGTTCCTCGCGGGCAGTGGATATTTCCCTCAGGGCATCGCAGTAGTTCGTCATGTCCGTTATGATGACAAGAATGTCCATCCCCTTTTCAAAGGCAAGGTATTCCGCAACGGTCAGTGCGAACCGTGGAGCAAGAAGACGCTCCATGACCGGCTCATCAGCCATGTTCACGAATGCCACGAATCCTGTTTTCATGTCCTCCAGCACCTTCAAGTAGAAGGCATATTCGTGGAAGGTCAGACCGAGCGCCGCGAAGACCACGACGAATTTTTTCGAACTGTCCGCGAGGCGGGAATTCCTCAGAATGGCGGCTACCACCTCTTTTGACGGCAGGCCAGCCGCGGAAAATACCGGCAGTTTCTGGCCCCGTACGAGCGTATTCAGACCGTCGATCGGCGAAAAGCCGGTCTCGATAAAGTCCGCCGGCCGCGCGCGTGCCGACGGATTCATCGGAGCGCCGGTGATCGGCGTCAATCTCTCGGGGATGAACATTGGTGCGCCGTCCTTTGGCTCGAATGAACCGTTAAAGATCCTGCCCACGATGTCCGATGACAGGGGAACCTTCTTGATGGCATCGGTGAACGATACAGAAGTCCGCTCGATGTCGAGGCCCTGTGTGCCGCCATACGCTTCAATGAGCACCGTGTCCCCCTCGATTTCGAGCACCTCGGCCTCCATGTTCCGGCCGTCGGGAGTATGGATCGTCACGACCTCCCCGATCCTTGCGCTGAAAACATTCTGCACGAACAGAAGCGGACCGGCTATTGTCGATATGGTGCGATATATATGTTCTGAAAGTCGCATATTGATCCCCGGAATACAGAAGAGAGAACACAGATGGCAGACTAGGGCAAATCTTTTTTTCTGACCTCCTCCCTCCAACCATTGCCATCCATTATTTGTCCTCTGCTTTTATCGCTTCGTCCAGTGTCATTCCTTCCTTCAGTTTCCCCCCGGCCCGGTCATGGTCTGCAATGATCCGCTTGATGAGGGCCAGCGTTTTTTCCGGCGGCGAAAACCCATCTTCGCTGTAAGCATTCTGTTGAAGAAAATCCGTGCGTATGCGTTCAGCCGTGCGCATCAGCAGACGGTCCGCATCCTGCAGGCCTTCCGCTCCTACGATTTCCGCCACTTCCCTGAGTGATTCCTCCTGCTGCAGAATCTGCCGGCACCGGACCAGCATGTCGTCCCATTCCTCAGAAATTTTTTTGCGATAATGAACAGCGACCTCGCCGGCGTAGAGAGAATAGCTCTGGAACCAGTTGATGGCCGGGTAGTGCCTGCGGTGCGCCAGGGACGTGTCGAGCATGAGAAACGCACCGGTGGTCCTCAGGCAGGCCTGGGTAACGGGTTCGGTAAAATCGCCGCCGGGGGGCGAGACCGACAGAATCATGCTGAGCGATCCGATCTTGCCGCTCAGGGTTTCCACAACGCCCGCGCGTTCCATAAAGCCGGACAGCCGCGAGGAGAGATAGGTCGGGTACCCTTCTTCTCCCGGCATTTCCTCGAGCGACGCCGAAATCTCGCGAAGCGCCTCGGCCCAGCGCGAAAGACTGTCCGCAAGAAACAGCACATGGTATCCCATATCACGGTAGTATTCAGCCATAGTGACGGCCGTGTAAATCGAGGCCTCACGGGCGGCAACGGGCATGTTCGATGTGTTGACTACGAGAACAGTCCGTTCACGAAGCGGCCGTTTGGTCCAGGGGTCCCGCAGTTCCTCGAATTCGGCGATCATGTCTGCCATTTCGTTGCCGCGTTCTCCGCATCCGACATAGACCACGATGTCCACATCGGCGAATTTTGCCACTGACTGTTCAAGGATGGTTTTCCCCGTCCCGAAGCCACCGGGGAAAATCGCCGTCCCTCCCCGGGCCAGGGGAAAAAGAAAATCGATGCTTCGCTGGCCCGTGATGAGCGGTTCGACGGGCGAGAACTTCCTTCGGAAAGGCCTGGCAATGCGCACTGGCCACTCATGACAGCCGGGGATCTCCCGCTCATCGGTGTAATCGCCGAGCGGTTCGTCAAGACTGATGCTGCCTTCGGCGATCCTGGCTATGGTCCCGGACTCGTCGGGCCCGCTCATCATGGAATGTTGGAACTGTCCCTCCTGAACCGTCCCGATGACCTGTCCGGGACGGACTACGTCGCCGTTTTTCAGCACAGGAGTGAATTCCCAGCGCTTCATGTAATCAAGGGCATATATCTCCCTGCTCCCGGTGATAAAGGGCCCCATCTCTGCCTTGAGCCGTTCAAGAGGACGCTGAAGACCGTCGAACATACCGCCGAGGAGACCGGGCCCCAAACGGACCGTAAGCGGCCTCCCCACGCCTTTTACCGGTTCGCTTGCCGCAAGGCCGCGCGTATCCTCATAGACCTGGACCACAGCCCTGTCCTTTTCGATCCTCACCACTTCCCCCGTGAGCATGGCATGCCCCACATAAACACGTTCGTACAGTTTGAGCCCTTTGAGATCGACGCTCACGGTAGGTCCTGATATGCCCAGTATCTTTCCGCTCATAAGAGAATTTTCCCTAAGTATCCGCTCCGGTGCCGGATATCCGGACTGGAAGATTCGATGCCATCAAATCTTGAGTCTCACATGATAGCCGATGGCCCTTCTGATGAGGCGCGCTGCATAATCCTCAACCTCGGCGGGAGGTTTCACCGGCGATGGAAGTACCAGCAGAATCCCGTGCCAAGCGTGTTCAAACTCGGGGAGCCGGCTTTCCGGCATACCCGAAAGGAGACGTTCCTCGATAATGATGAGCCCGCTCTCGCTCTGCGCCATGATCTTTTTCAGCGTTTCCTCGGCCTCATCGATCTCCGACGTATACTGCGCCACCCCGCTCAGACTGAAGCCGTACTTCACATCAGGGGGCGTTAAGAAGGAGACATTTTTCATCAGAATCTCTCCGGGATCTGCAGCGATATGCTAAATAACAACCACCGAGGGCACAGAGAAAGCCGCTCTGTCAGGAACGACTCTATATCCCGGTCTTCCTCCCGCTTCTACCGTTTTCCAATTCCTTACGATTCTCTCCACTGCCTGATCCGCATTTTCAATGTGGACTGCATCCCCCGCCCTTTTACGAACCTGGTTCTCCATCTCGCAACCACATCAGGGTTGCACAATTTCAGCCGCGATTACCTCGCGTTCAAGCTCCCTTCCATAATAGAGTACACGCATATTCATTGCTTCAATGGAGCAGCGCCAGAGATAATCAAGAATAGGAGCAACGCCGAAGGGGTCTCTTCCGGCTTTCCTCAACCACCGTGTCATGCTACGGTATAACGCAAGTTCGACGGATGTCGGGTCAGGCCGCTCGACGGGAACACCGGTCAATTCCTGAATCAAAGCGCACGCTTTAACCATGTCGTCGGACCTGGCAATTTCCTGCAGTTTTGCTTCCGGGACAGTGCCGCCGTCGATAAAGGCCGGCTGTTTAGTCAGATCCAATCGCAGATATTTGTAAAGGCTCATGGCGTTCCGCGCGTCAATCAGCCGGGAAAAGAATTCTTTCATGATCGGATGGAGCCTTGATCTCACTGTCTCAGCCAGATAGCGGTCCGTAAGCTGCTGTTCGACGCCGCGCAGACCCTCTTTGTCCAGCGTCACGGCAAGCCCTGCAAACCGCGGCGATTGGGAAGAAAAAAACGTTTCAATTCTTACGACGGCAGCTTTCAAATCCTCGCTGACCATCAGAGTGTCTTTCACCGTATCGGAAAGCAGGCTGGCGGCGAGCAGTTCGTCAAGAGCTCCGGTTTTCCTGTCCTTGAGTCGTCTGAGACACATGAAAACGGTCCTCAGCTCGGTGTATAGAAAAAAGGGGGAGAATATCCCGCGGAGCCGCCGGTTCATCTGCTCATAAACCCAGCGGTATTCCCGGACAAGCTCGGCGCCGATCAACACCGGAGACTTTACCTTGAACAAGCCGTCCGGTATCGAGGCGGGGGAGGCTTCGAACAACCCCGGATCAAAGGACAGGCGTTTCCAGTCCCTGATGAGGTGGGACCGCCTGCCCTTGATCCTGGCCAAAAGATAGTCCGCGGGATATCCCCGATCAGCGGGACTGCGCAGAAGCTCCATCGGACACCTCCCGGTAAACATCCTTAACCAGGAGCGGGATCAATTCGCTCCATGCCCGCTCAAGCCTTTTTTCAAAGGTATTGATGACCCTGACCGTGCTGTCGGCCAATGTCGCGTCCATTCCCCCGGCGATGTTCTCCACAGGAATGATTTCAGCGCCGGGGAAATGTTTTCGCGCCAAGCCGACATCAGCCGGATTGACGCGCACCAGTTTCCAAGGGAAAGAGGGCAGTTCAAGAGCTAGTTTTTCAAAAACCGCCGGATAACCGTTGTCCCGAAGCAGGTGAAGTGAAGAACGGGCAATCGAGTAGAGGCGGTCAGAAAGAGCTTTTTCCGCCTCCAATCGCACTCTCCGTGCGCGGCTGCCCGCCTCCGCCAGAGCGTGCAGCGTTTCTTCTCCTTCCAAGGAGGTGAGTTTGTCTGCATAGTTTTTGCGACGCTCTTCGATCTTCCCAGCCGCGGCCTCCTGCAAAGCTTTTGCCTCCTGCTCGGCTTCCTGTCGGATAAGACGGACCTTCTCCTCGCCGGACAACCGCAGCGACTCGATCAACGCTCGGGAGCTCATCGCTATTTCACCGTGAACAGGATCATCGTCGCCACAACAAAGCCGAGAATAACCATGGTCTCGGGGATGGCAACGAGAATCACGATCGTACCGGTCAGTTCCGGTTTTTCGGCCAGAGCGCCGGCGCCTGCAGCGCCGATCTTTCCCTGCGCCCATCCCGTCGCAAGAGCGGTGAAACTGATTGCCAGGGCTGCACTCAACGCGATGAGCACCTTTTCATAATTCATATGAACCTCCTTTTCATTATTTTTTAAAATAATAATGCGTTCTCAAAATGTCATCATTTCCGCTTTTCGTGCAGCAAATCGATCTATCACCAACTCAAGGACATCATTCGGCATCTTCGAAATCATCACCCCTGCTTCCTCAACGGCTCAAACCTCCTTCCGCCGTGCTCCATGAATTTGCTGAAGAATTCGACATAGTGGAGCCTCAGCGAATGGATTGTGGGAGAGAACACTCCGAGAACAATATTGAGCAGGTGGATCAGCCCAGCCACGACAACACCGGTCACGACGTCGCCGGTCAAACCACCGAGGTTGTTCGCCACGAACGCAAGAAGGACGGAAGTAAGACCGATGGCCATGATACGCACGTAAGAAATGATGTTTCCGATGCTCTTCAAAAGCTCCAGAGGCGCCAATAGGCCGCCGGTAAAGAACAAGACCGGCGTCAGGAACAGGATGGCGATGATGACCGGTCTGGCAAGTATCTGAGGAAAGATGCCGAAGAATGACGCAAGAACAACGATCAGCGCCAAAATGACGATGATACTCAACAGTTTATAGACAGCCTCTTTCTTTTCCTTTTTCCGGAACTCCTCAATGACGCCGAATGCAAGTCCGAGCAGTACATGGGCCACACCCACCGCAAGGGTGAAAAATATCATCGGGACAACCGCGGTGCGTCGTTCCAACCAGAACGGCTTCAGATGAAAAAGGCGTTCTGGCAGGTCTCCAAAGAACTCCCCGAAGAGGGCTCCGAAAATGATGGTATACATCGATGCGACCAGCAATATGGAGGCGACGTCCTTGACGAGTTTCCGCTGCCTGAATTTTCGTTTCAGCACGAGCGCACTGCCCGCAAGGAGCAGGCCGTATCCCGCATCACCCAGAATCATACCGAAAAACACGGGAAAGAATATACCGATGAACGGCGTCGGATCGTAAGAAGTATAAACCGGAAGCGGGAGCAGGCTCGTGAAAATTTCGAAGGACTTGAAATAGGGAGGGTTCTTAAGGATGATCGGCACCCGTCCAAGATCTTCCTCTCGGATTTCCTTCTCGTCAAGCATGACGCTTCCGTGATAGGAATCCGCAAGATTCTTTCTCACCGCGGCCACGTCCCTTGCAGGCATCCATCCGTTGATGAAGAAGCACATGCGCGTTTCGAAGGCCGCCGCGGTCGTGGAAAGAAGCGACAGCCGGTCGTCGATCCATTCACGGACGCTCCTGTATATCGGCACCCAGCGTAGGGAAAACTGCGTAAGCATGGCATCGATCCCCTCCGCCTCGCGGATATTCTCGGCGATCCGCTTGTCGACGTAGACGACCTTGTCGGAGTAGCTGAAACTGCTGAAGGCAGGCGGGAAGATGAGTTCAGGAACCTGCTCGTCGCTCAAGGTCTTTTTGACCCGGTCGGCAAGATCCTTTTCCACCGTAATGAGCCCGACGAGCGAACCGTCCTTCGCAGGCTCCGTCAGAAACTCGAATTTCCAGTCCGTGATGCGCGAGAGGACCTCTTTCAGGCGTTGAACCATGTCGGGTTCACGGATGGTCAGGCCGATGAATTCCAGATCCGGTGTTTCCTTGATATTGCCGATGAGCGGCGATAACGTCCCGAGGAAAACGGCATAGTGTTGAAGTTCGCTGAGTTCTTTTCGGATCAATTCTTTTCGTTCGTTCCGTTCCTTGATCATCGCAATATGCCGTTCGATCATTGCGTCCACAGTATCTATAATCGGACGCGGGTCCAGGTAACTACTTCTGACAGGCATTTTGGGCAAAAAGGAAAGAAGCTCGTTAATCTTGGCTCGAATATCACTGAGAAAGGTCCGTTCCAACACGGCTTTTTCGTCAAGCATATAGGATCGGATGTCGTCCTCATGCCCTTCTTCAAGAAAGCCGACCGTTGCCGGCTCAATCTGGAAGACACCGAGCTCCCGAAGCTTGGCGAGCATATCCTGCAGCAGGTTTTTCGCCCCGACAATTTCTATTTTTGCCATTCTGACGATCATAGGTCATCCGGGAAGGATTCTATGGAGACAGTTCGTTACCATCGTCTTGAGGTTGTCGTTATTAATCTGCATAAGCCGCGCAGCCTGTCGCTCGGCGTCTGCCATAATGTTCACTGATTTCTTTTGGGCATCCTCAATTACCGTTTCCCTGGATTGGCGAAAGGATTCCTGCATGTCAACTTCATTGCGCGCAAGTCCTTCTTCAATTTCTTTTTTTCGGGCATTAAGCCACTCACGAATCGTCACCCCGGTATGGTCTACGGATTGCTGAATATCTTTTTCCACGTCTATTATTTCTCGCAAGATATCGCTTTCCATAGTTACATTTTAGCAAATAAATTGCCTACTGTGCCAAATTAATTTCCACAACCACGTCAAAGTCGCCAGCCATGACGCCAAAAAAGTAATCGCGGAGCCGTAAAGTCTGGATTTATAGAATGCCAAAAAACGTATGGCGTTGAAACGGCCGGAGCGACCAGGCGATATGAGTATGCGGTACTGGCCACCACCTTGGAAGACGAGGTTCTCACAATGACCCAACACGACCGCGCGGATGCCGAGAATGTTTTTGATGAGTTGAAGAACCAGTGGGGCGGATATATGATCCGGGATCTTGAGCGCTGTGGCTTCATTGCGCGAATCGCAGCATGAGCCTGCAACTGGTGGTCGTTCTTCGTGCGACTTGCTCAACCGGACAAACACTTGGAGGCAATTATGAGCCGTCCACTCCTGCTATATATGGCACCAGGAGGCAGACCATAGTGACCATCACGATGCACCGCAAAATCCGAGAAAATTCAGCGCATCCTCGATGAGATATCCAGCTTTCTGGTCTTCCTGAAAACAACTGCGAAGCAGTTGACTCCGGGTGAACGGTGGCGACACATCCTAAGCCGTGCCTTTTCCAAACTATTGGGTGGAAAACCGTTGGGGGGGCCTGAAATACTGCCTTTATGGAGTGGATAAGTTGCTCTGAATGAGGGTAATAACTGCCGTTGTTAGGATGTAAGAAACATGGAGGTGCCCGGCGCTATGTGTCTATCTTGATAATCCCCTTTTGGATGGCGAACTTGATCAGACCTGCCCGATTGTGGATGCCAAGTTTCTCGCCGATATTGGTCTGATGAGCGACGACAGTCTTGACGCTGATGAAGAGCATGTCAGCCACTTCCTTGTGTGTGTACCCTTCCGCCACCAGTTTGAGTACCTGTTTTTCCCTGTCCGTGAGTTTCTCGTAGGGATCCGTTGTATCGATATTGAGCTTGCTGTCACCGTGGAGATACCCCTTCACAACCTCGGAGGCAACAGAAGAATAGAGGTAAAGATCTCCTCTGATGATCGCCTTGAGCGCCGCAACGAGATCGCTCCCCACCGCCTTTTTGAGCAGATATCCGGACACGCCCGCCTTCAGAAACCGCGAGATGTACTCCCGGTCTTCATACTGAGTAAGCACGAGCACCTTGATGTCGGGGTGCGTCTTCTTGATCTCGATGGTCGCCTCCAGCCCGCCGAGTTTCGGCATATTGATGTCCATGATGATAATGTCGGGGTGCAGTTTGTTCGTTTTTTCTATTGCCTCAATCCCGTCAGACGCTTCCCCGACGACTTCGATGTCGTCGCAGAGTTTCAGAAACGCAGCGATGCCCTCGCGCACGAGCGCATGGTCGTCTGCAATTAGGACCCTTTTCTTAAGCACTTAAGACCTCCGAAGACGCCAGGGGTATCTGTATGTGTATCTTCGTGCCACTACCGGGCTGAGAAAATATCTCAAACTTTCCCTTGAGCAGGCCCACCCGTTCCTTCATTCCCATGAGGCCCAATCCTCTGCGATCTCTCATCTCTTGCGTATCCGAATGGAAGATCACGCCGATATCGAACCCCTCACCATCGTCTTCAATATCCACGTGAACCGTGTCGTTCACGATCTTGAACAGGACGAAGACGTTCAGCGCCTTCGCGTGCCGCGCGACATTCACGATGGCTTCCTGGATGATCCTGAAAAGAGTGATCTCCACCATCGAGCCGAAGCGCTTATCCTTCACTCCCTCGGTATTTATGAAATAGTTGATGCCCGCTTCGCCGAGGTGGCTGGCGAGGAGCGACTTTATCGCCGCGGTGAGGCCGAGATCGTCGATGAGTGTCGGTCTCAGGTCCTGGACAATGCCGATCACGCCATTCAAGGCGCTCAGGACAATTTCTCTGAATTTGTTTACTTCTTGTTTAGTGACATTCTCTGGATGGAGCTTGAACATGTCGACCCGCATGAGGGCCGCGGAGAGGTCCTGAAGCGTTGAGTCGTGGAGTTCACGAGCGATCCTCTTCCTCTCGTCCTCTTGCGTGGTTATGATCTTTTTCAAAAGGACCTCGGCCTGCTGCTGGCTTTCCTTGATCTGCGACGTCCTCTCCTGCACCCGGTGTTCTAGATCAAGATTCTGCCGCATGATACGGTCCAGAGACTCGACCAGTTTTATCCGCATCGTTTCAAAGGACCGGCTCAAGACTCCGATCTCGTTGCTGCCTTCGGGTAAAATCGGCTGCGAGAGATGGCCTTTCGCGATGCGATCGGCGCTCCGAATCAAGATCTTCAGGGGATTCACAATGCTTCTGTTAATCCCGACCGTCAGGATCAGCGCCGTCCCCATGAAGAACACGCCGAGCACGACGAATGTCCTCCTGAGGTCAGCAATGGGCGAGAACACATCCGCTCGCGGTTCCTGGATTGCTATTCCCCAAGGCGCGGTCTCAAGGGGAGCGAATGCGAGAATAGTCGTAACTTTCTCGTTTTTGTTGCCCACAGCGTGACAGAAATAGCAGGTCGTCACCAGTTCCTGATGTTTGCCGATCAAGGTGGTGAAAAAATTATCGCGGTTGTATAGAGTAAACATTCGAGACGGGACCGACGACGCCAGCACCACACCGTTAGAGTCCACTACATCGATGTATTCGTTTCTCCCCATGTCGATCAGTCCCAGTTTCTGCAGGAAAACAGGGTTTGTCGTGTCGATCTGCCCTCCCGCGACCCCGACGGTGAATCCGTTCTTGTCCCGCAGTGGCACAAGCACGTAGAGCACTTTCTTCATCGTTGGCTCGACGGTATAAACATTCGAAACGACGGGTTTCCCGAGGGAAAGCATTCTGTTCACCGGTTCGATGCTCATCACATTCAGTGAGGCCTCCCTGATTCGCTCGGGATAGGTCAGAATCACGGTACCTCCTCTGTCGAGAAGAAAAACGCCGTCGGTGAATATGGAATATCGGTATGCTGCCTTGATTGCCTCCTTCTCGGGCCGGAAATCACTCTTCTGCAGGTCTACGACGCCCGATAGCGAAATATCGTAAAGACGGTTGATATTGTCTTTTATGGTATTGTCGATGTTGTTCCGCACAAGGCGTGCCAGCGCCAGCTTCCTGTTCAGGGAATCTTCTATGTTCTTCTCGATAATGTAATGGCTTCCGATCCCCAGACCACACAGGATGATCGAAATGCCCATCACGATGATCAGCGTTATCCGCTTGCGCAGACTCCCCCTGCCCCTTTTCATAAAGGAATTATATACCTGCCCTGTCCAGAATGGGTAAGAAAATCTGAAGAAAATCTCCAGAATTGCACGTCATTTATTTTTTTTAATTATGAGTAATTGTAACCTGCCACGACATCGTGCACAGAAATACGTTTCACGAGATCGTTCAATCGCATATTCTTAATTGTTTCACTGAATGTCTTTGAGATTATTTCTATGCAATATTTATGATGCTTGTAAGAAATATGATAAAAGCCTTTAATGGCATTAACTGATTGATTGTGCACGATGTCGTGGCAGTTAACAAGTAATATTTAATTATTCTGCCATGGATGTCACATCGGGCGGAGCCTCCTCCTGTTTGGTAAATTCAAGCGAGTGTTCCTGGAGCATCCGCTCCTTCGAGAGGCAGCCCGTAAAAATGCATGTATCGAGAGGAAAGACCTCGGGGCTGAAGATCGCGTTGTAGATGTGCCAGATGGAGATGATGAGGAACACGACGAGAGCTTCGTTCGCGTGCAGAACCTCTGCCGCCGGGATGGTCTCCCCGGGCAAAAACTTCGTGATCGTGACGGGGAACCAGAGAATAAATCCGGTGGCCATCATGATAAGTACGCCGGTAAAAATGGCCCAGTACTCGAACTTCTGCTTGTATGTATAGCGTCCTTCCTCGGCCGGCGCGATTTCGAGTCCAAGGTAATACCTGATATTATGGACGGCATCGGTAAAATCTTTTTTCGTGATGACCATGGTGGGCTGCCATTTTCTATAGACAATGCCCACGACCGCTACGGAAATATGCGTGATGACGGCGAGTGAGAAAAGGACTCCCGCGAAACGATGGATAATCCTGACGCTGTCGATTCCGCCCAGCTGGATAATGAACCATTGAGATACATCGAGCGTGTAGAATCGCTGGGAGAGTCCGGTGCAGACGAGGGTCGCGAAGAAGAGCACGTGCACCCAGTGTTCAACGATTCGGGCTGGATGAAATCTCCTTACCCACTCTTCCCTTGTAGCGGTGTCTTCGTCCATCTCATCCCCCTTTCTGCTACCTGTTCGCCACGAAGCGCCATATATGAAGCATGATCTGCAACACCAGTCCTACCACAAGGAAAGGGATAAAAATCTTGAACACGAGTGTCACCAAAAAGACTAGCGGAGTCCGCGTGATGCTCGGTTCATAATGGGACAGCCATGAATCGGGGAAATTTTCGGACGCGTTTGCATGACATTTCCGGCACCGCTTGACGAGATTGGCCTTGATGTTAATAGTCGCATTGGGTTCCATGGTGCTCATGATATTGTGCGTGCCGTGACAGTCGGTGCAGACCGCCATGGGTCTTGCCGGTCTGTTCAGTTTATCCTTCTGCATGCGGTAAAATTTCAGCGTGATGCCGTGGAAGTCCGAAAGGTAGGAGTCCAATACGGCCCTTGAGAGGCCGTATTTGCCAACGATCGCTTCGTTGGCATGACAGTTGCCGCACATATCCGGTATCTGCTCTTGAAAGGACTGGGAAAGCGGGTTTTCGATTTTATGAGCGGTATGACAGTCTGTACATACCGGCACATCCTGATTGTTCTCGTCGAACAGGGCGCTCCCGTGAACACTTTTTGCGTAGACGGCGTAGATGTCCCCATGGCACTTCTGGCAACGTCTCGCAATGAGTGCCCGCTCCCTGCCGATATGCGAGATGGCGTGCGCGCCGTGACAGTCAATGCAGACGGGGGCCTGCATGTCCCCCTGACTGAGCATAGTATAATGGATGCTTTCGAGCGTCTTCGTGTATTTATCGAAATGGCAACGCCTGCAGATCTCCGACAGCGCCAGAGTGTAATCCCGCATCGTCCCGAAATTCCGTTTTGGGTGCTCTTCAGAGGAAAAACCGTAGTGGCAGTCGGAACAGGAGAGCTTGCTGTGCACCGAGGTTTGAAGCACGGAAATGTTTACCGTCGCAGAAAGCGTCTCTCCGTTCCTGAATGTCACCTGCATAACATGGCCGTGGCACTTCATGCAGTATTCTTCTTCGCTTGTAAATTTCAGTGTCTCCGTGACGCGTCGTATTGAGTGAGAACCGTGACAGTTTGTACAGATCATCGCCGTGCCTTTTCGCGCTTCGCTCAAAAGCGCAGCGTGGATGCCCTTCGTCGTGATCTGTTCATTGCTGTGACACCGCGTGCACACAAGTGCGGCTTTGATCTGGTATTGCAATTTACTCCGGAACAATCTCCGTGGATGCTGCCCTTCGGCGAAATCGGGATGACACTGAGAGCACAGAAGCGCATGATGGACGGAGGCCTTGAACGCATCCGGATCCACGTAGACTTCGATAAATTCGTTGCTCTGAAAGGTTACCCTGGTGCCGGACCGGGCATGGCACGAGAGACATGCCTGTGCTTCTACCGAAAGATCCCCAATTCCCGCAGAGGCGACGCCGGCAAACAGCAGGCATGCAGTAAGAAGAAACAGCGCAAAACTGACTCTCCGCTTTTCTTCCTCCACAGATACCCCCGTATGCACAGCCTCACGCCGTTTGCACATTGCTACACCTTTACAGAGTCACGGAGAATTGGGGCAACTTCGAAACCGAATATTGAAATCCTAGAAAAGGTTTTTTCGGATTTACGGTTTCGTGCTCAGAATTTGGCTTTACCTCCTTGCCTCCCTTATTGATTTCTCCTCTAGTGGGACTCATAATCCGGATCCGCATGAAGCACAGGCATGCGGTTCAAAATCCACCGGAAAAGCAGAATATGAATCGTTATGATCGCAAATACCACCATCGTCTCTTTCCACCCTGGAACGATTTCTTCTAAATGATTTGGCAGGTTCCAATTCATCGCGATGATCCCGGTGTTTATCCTGTTGAAAATGATCCCGGCGGCGGCATAGAACGCGGCAAACCGTACGACGCCGATGCTCTGTTTTTTCACCCCGTAGGTGAACAACAGCGCAGGGACCAGGACGAACCCAATGACCTCGAGCAGAAACCAGTGGCCGTACGGAGTGTTCAGGAGGTTCCAGTTATTGTCATGGGCAACGCCGATGATCTTGAACACCAAATATACAAACATGCCAACGGCAGCGCCCTGCCCCAGGCCGAGCGTCAGTTTGGGAAGGCTCTCCCGAAACGTCTCGTCGGTCCTATTCTTCAGAAAGCGGATCGAAACCGTACTCACGACAATCACCATCGCCAGAGCTGCATAAATGCTCGAAGAGAGGAAAAACACCCAGATGTACGGGCTGTACCACAACGGGTGAAGCTTTCCCGGAACAAGCAATAGCATCGCTCCGAGAGCGGATTGATGGAGGGTTGAGAGTATGATGCCAGCAATCGTCATGCCGACCGTGAGCATCACCGCCCATCTGCGCACCCTCTTGGACTTAAGCCACTCCAGGATTGCCGGGCTGAACTCGACAAATTGGACTGACAGGTATGTGGCCACGTGCCACGCCACCAGAAACAGCACTGATTGGGTGCCGAACCCTATGATCATGGGATAGTAGATCCTCCAAGGCCTCCCAAGATCGCAGAGCAGGTAGATGACGGCGAAGAGGTAACCCAGGAAACCCGTCAGCACCGCAAGCCTCAGAATCGGCTGATACCTCTTGAATCCGAAGATGTAGTATGCCGTCGCCATGACGAACCCGGTTGCCGAGAGTGGCACGCCGCCGAAAAGCCCCCAGCCGAGGAACAAGCCCCAAGGATAGATGTTTGAAGCATGCGTCACCATGTAGAGCCCGAGAGCAAAACGCAACACAATGAGCGGCAGCCCCACGCACAGGATAATTGCGGCGACAATATTGAACGGCGTGAGCAGGCTCTTGAAATAATCAGGCCAGGTCATGCCCATAAGCAGTTTGTTCATGAACCATGACCTGAAATTTTCTGTCCCCGCCGCGGCCTTGACAGTCATATTCGTGCTCATTTTTTCACCCCCTCTTTTTTCTCTTCTTCTTTCTCTTTCTTTTCTTTATCGAAATCTTCTCGATGGCGCAACGCAGCGTAGATCGTCCCGAAGAGGGCTGGCCACGCCGTCAGAACAATGGGAACCGCCGAGAGAAAGCCCTTGGTTTCTTCAATAAGCGGTTTTTTGGGAAGATTTGTCGGGAAATCGAGCTGCTCGAAGGGGACTCCCGAGATATAAATCCAGTTTGTGCCTCCCACTTCTGTCTCGCCATAAATATGGTTCACATATTTCCCGGGATTATTGTCGATTTTTTCCCTGGCCACTTTGATCAGTTCCTCGCGCTTCCCGAACGTGATCGCCCCCACTGGGCAGGCTTCAGCGCATGCGGTCAATTTTCCCTCTTTGACCCTCGGCAAGCACATGGTGCACTTCTGGATGCGCGGCTCGAATGCGCTCCAGTAATCGTAGGCCGGGATATAAAAAGGGCAGGCCGTCATGCAGTAGCGGCACCCGAAACACAGGTCGGGGTCGTACTTGACCGCCCCTTCCGGCGTCTTCGAATAGGCGTGGATGGGGCAGGACGTGAGACAGGCCGGTTCCTTGCAATGGTTACATTGTATTTTCCGGAAAATCGGCTTGCTTTTATCATTCGGATTTTCATACCGATTGACAACGGTGTACGCCTTCTCCGTGGGCATTCGCTTCTGTTCGAAGACGGAGGCGTCGTCGAACGGCTTGACCGGCGCCGGCAGGCCGTTGTACTCGTTGCATGCCTTTTCGCAGCTTCGGCATCCGACACAGGCCGTCAGGTCCGTTAGCAAACCGAAGCTGTTGGGATACCCTTCAAAGTCCTCGGCAGCATAAGACTTGCCTGGACGGCCGAGAAGCAGCGTGCCACCGATCGCGCCAGCCGTCCCCAAAAAGACCCGCCTGTTCATCTGTAGGCCCGAGTCTTTTTTCTCCTCGTTTTTTTTCTCATCGAGGGGGCCGTCTGTAGGTTGTTTGGTTTCTTTCGTCATGGAAACCTCCTTCGTCACGTATTTTCTTCACATGTGCAGACCAGACGACGCTACGGCTGGACCTGCTTCCCTAGATTTTTCACCTTTTTCGCATGGCAGAGTTCCGTGCACCCCTTTGGCTCCAGCCCGACATCGCTCATCCCCCGGTGGCATTCGAAACACGTCTTGTGATACGCGACCTTGAGACTAGGCATTGTGGGTTTTCCGGGATCAGGTGCACTGTGGCAACTGGAACAAGGTAAAAAATTTTGGACGACCGAGTTTTTGAAAACCGATGGGTTCAGGTTGTGGCACTGTTGACATGTCGATGCCGCGCCGTTCCCGTGATGGTGGCACGCGTCGCATTTGCCTGCTATCGATACGTGCTTGGCGTGGTCGAACGTTACCGGCTCATACATGTCTGAAATGCTGCTCAACATGCATACCCCCGGAAGACGTGCTGCCGGGGGGGACGAAGCCGCTTGACTCGGTTCCCCCCCACCGTAGAGATATGCCCCGAACAGGATGCCCAAACACAGCCCAAAGACAATGCATACTCTCTTCTTCATGTTTTTTTCTCCCTTCCTTTCGCGGGTCATGGAATGAAACCTATTTCATGGCGTCTTTTCTGGACACGGCTTTTTCCACTTTCTTCCTGCAAGATACGCCTCCACGAGCCTCCATTCAAAGGTCATGCTCTTCCCCGCCACAGCCGTCCCGCCTTTTAAATAGTGAGGCTAGCAATCACAAAACGGGATATAAGACAATAACCAGTTGAATTTATTGACGTAACAACCGGACACTGCTCGCGGATGAACTTTCGTTGTGCTGTTTTCCCTGTTTCTCGAACAACCTTGGATTTTATTGTCGCAGATGAGCGATGCTGCCGGGATTTTCACCTTTTGTCTTCCAGTCTTTGGCTTTTTTCTTTTTCTTTCCCGACAGGTACGCGCTTCGCGTAGGTGGTAAGCATTTTTTTTACTCTCTATGCTCCTTTGTTACTTGCTCTATTGTAGCAGAATTTGTTGAAATATGAATTGCAAATTGCCAATTCGTCCTTTTTTTATGGCATGGAACCTATTTCATGACATCTTTTTTGACTCGGCTTTTTCCTTTTTACTCTTTCTTCCTGCAAGATACGCCTCCACGGGCCTCCATTCAAAGGTCAT
>Ga0209415_10000930_pt1 | contig 55933 bp, 46 predicted proteins | sample PeaSoiSIISIP2007_FD_187696 | JGI IMG/M metagenome (GOLD analysis project Ga0209415, IMG submission 187696) | Peat soil microbial communities from Weissenstadt, Germany - SII-SIP-2007 (SPAdes) (version 2) | ecosystem: Environmental > Terrestrial > Soil > Wetlands > Peat | place: Germany... | reverse complement strand
TCAATTATGATTTCTGTTTTCCCATCCATATCACGGGGTTCAATCTTCGTAAGAACAACTTGCGCCCCCTGCTGCGTCGCAGTCACAGACCCCTTTGCCGCACACCCGTGGAATGCAGTGATGAATGGGATGAGGATTATCAACCAACAGACTTTCAGCGGTTGAGAATATTTCATTGGCTCTCCTCCTGTTTTTTCCGGAGATCTATTACAATCTCTTTGCGTTCCGAACCTCCCGAAAAGTTTTTATATTTTTCTTCTACAATAAGCTTATTCTCTGTTATTTTTTTAACAACACCCTTATTCGGGCCTATTATTGTACCGACATGAATGATATACCCTTTGCCATCGGGCGCCTCAACCATGGCATTATCACCGAAACCGCCCCTCAGTACCGCTGTCAACTTGAAATCATCCAAATTGTAGCGCTCCAATGGCGGACGCTCTCCTGCTTTGGCCTGCTTTTCTTCCTTACTCACAATCGGAGCAAAGGGGTCCCGCCTTCCCAAGGTATTATAAGAGTAGGCGGTCCCCGGTTTTTCCAATGCCGTCGTCGCAGTACCTTGGCTAATGGTTTTTTGTACAGCTTTCGCCGCAATGGGCGTTGTTGCAGTCGGGCCCTGACCGGATTTGGAGCAACCCGCTATCCACAATCCCATTAGGAAGACCAGCACAACGAGTAGTAAAGCGCTATAGTATTTTTTTCCCTGTTTTAGGTGTCGGTTCAACTTTTTTCTCCACTGCAGCGAACGTCATTGCCGTGCAATTAATATCCACTTCAATATTTCCACTTTTACCCACTTTTGCACCACCCATTTTTATGTTGAGAATATTCACTATGCGGGTAAGTTTGCTTATGTGGTCAAATAACGAAGCTGTATTGTCGTATCCGCCCGTCAAAACGAGAGATATGGGAATTTCCTCATAGAGGCCGCTCGGATGAGGCCTCTGTTTGTCAGGTTTCCAGAGTTTGAGGACAAGGCCCGATTGGTTCACCAGCTTCTGAATCTGCAACAAGAGACCGGAGACTTCTGATCCAGGGGGCAACTGTTCGGTAAGGACTACCAATCGTTCCTGCAATGTACTGACTTCCATCTTAAGATCGTCAAGTTTTTTAATCTTGGCGTCATTTGCCTGCATTGTATTTCTCAGATCGGATAACGATTGATCCATCTGTTTTATTTCCGTATTCATAGGGATCTGAAACTGAATAATATAGGCTATAAGAAGAAAAACAACAATGCCGCAGAAGACGATCAGCCGCGTCTTGGTAGGAATCTTTTGTATTTTTTCTAATAAAGGAAAGGAAGCCATCACAACCCCTTATATACAAACTGAAGTTTATATTTGTATATGTCAAGTGCTTCACGTTTGATCTGACTGGTTTCGAGCAGCATCACACCGGACAGATAAGGTGATGCTTTAAGATTGTCGACAAACCGCACAACATCGTCATTCGTAAAAGCTTCACCCTCGATATTAATGTTATTGTCGCTTTCGATCAGTGATGTCAAATTTACGTTCATGGGCAGCGCTTTACTTATTTCGTCAAGAAGCCTGACCGGTCCTGCCTGATTTTTCTTCAGTTTTTCGATGACGTCGATCTTTTCAGCTACATTTTGTCGTTGCTCCTCCACATCCTTTACTTCATTGAGGATTTTATCCTGGGATCGAATACGTGCTTCAGCGGAAACTTTTTCCTTCTGAAGGGCGGCTATCTGGTCCTTTTGACGCTTCCAGAAAAATGCCATGGCCATCAGCACGAGCACAAGAATCAGGAACCCCAGAAGTAACTGCTGCTGAAGATCAATTACTTTCTTCGGAGGCTTTTTCTTGGTAGGCAGAAGATTTATCTTGATCATCGATCCCCTGGCCTCCTGATCGCAAGCCCCACGGCGACTGCACAGAGAGGGGCAGATTCTTCAATAAGCGCGGCATCAAAGCGTTTGGAGTCAATTTTAATATTCTTGAACGGGTTGCTCACCTCAACGGGAATTTCAAGTCGTTCGGAGAGAGTCGTTATGAAATTCCCGATCCTTGCGCAACCTCCTGATACCAGAACGCGGGAAACCTTTTCACTTCCCGTTGTGGACTTGAAAAATTCGAATGACCTCTGCGTTTCAGACACGATGTCGTCCGTGACCGTCAGCATGACGCCTGCAATCTGCTCCTTGTCTGCACCCTCTACTTCCTCACCGCGCTTCACCTTTTCCGCATCCTCATAGGTTAAACCAAAATCCCTCTGAAGAGCTTCAGTGTATCGATTACCGCCGACCGTAATATCGCGGGTAAAGATGGACATACCATCTTTCAAAATATTTATATTCATCACCGATGCGCCAATATTCAGGAGAGCAGTCGTCCCAGCCTCTACATCGTAGTTTAGTTCGTACATGTTCGCAAGAGCAAAGGCGTCTACGTCCATCACGACCGGCTCCAAGCCGGCTTCTTTTACCAGGTTCAGATAATCGTTAATCTTATCCTTTTTTACCGCCACGAGGAGGACATCGGCCTGCCCTTCATTGGCCCCGGGACCGAGTTTCTGGAAATCCACGTTCACATCATCAATGGAAAAGGGAATATATTGCTCAGCTTCCCACTTAATGGATTCGGCAAGCTCCTCATCAGTCATGTCCGCGACGGAAACGCGTTTGATGATGACCGAGCTACCGGAGACTGAGATAATGACATCCTTCGTCGATACCTTCTGCGCTGACAAAAGCTCCTTGATGGACTCCACGACCCGACCGGCGTCCATGACGGCGCCTTCAACAATGACTTCAGGCGGCAGTGGAACCATGCCGAACTTGACCAGCTGATAGTTTTTGTTTGTCCCCTTCAACTGAACAAGTTTTATAAAAGTGGATCCTATGTCCAGCGCAATTGGTTCAATTTTTTTTGAAAAAAGCATTATTGCTCCCTAAGCAGCGGGGACGCTGCGTCAATTGGTGGTCTTGCTTTTCATGATTTTCTCAATTTCTCGCAGATTCCCCTGGCTATAGACTCTCCAGCCTCGCCAGTCACGCTCAACTCCACTCAGCAAACCTTCACTCTCCCAGCGAAAAAGCGTTGCACGTGAGATATCGAAACGAGAACAGATTTCATTTGTTTTGTATCTCTTAGAACTTTTGCGTGTAACCATGATGCCCCCGCTTGTTAGCGTACTCATATTGCATATAGTAAGTATAGTTATGATGATACTAAAGAAACCATAATTGTCAAGGTTTTTTTATCTTTTGTTAGCAAATATTCGAATTGCGCGATATATAGTATTCGTAAATGAGAAAATATACTAAATATGGGGGTCTCGCTTATATGATCTTGAGTTCAGAGTTTCATGACCCTCACAAGGAGAAAATTTATTCGGAAAATGTTGACAAAAATATTCATTACTTATTTCATCGGCACTTTTATCAATTTCTTTAATGCTAACTTTTGGGGTAGTCAACGAATTCAGAATGAATCTTTATGAGCACTGATTGTGCCGAGATTGGAATAAGCTCCGAACCCTATAAATAAAATTACAGTAATTTTAACTTGAGTTTAGAGTTTCATGTTCCTCACAAGAAAAAAATTTACTAAATAAAGTTGATAAAAATGTTAAAAGTAGTTGACATAGCGACCAAGCTCGGGCAGCCGAGCTTTACGTGAACACAATAAGAAACCCAATTGTCCCGAATTTGTCCGGGACCAGGTTTGGGTGAGTCTCGCGGCGGCTGAAAACGGCAGACAGCCGCCAACCCGCTTCTGTTCCAATTCGTGCGGGGAGGCGGCAATGGAAAGCTGGATGTAGCCAAAACCTTGATCTGCGTGGTAGCGCCGGTCTTTAAGAGAACGAGCGTACGGATTCTCGTGGCAGCGCGTATATGCGGGACAACCTCCTCCGATACGCTCTTGGTTTTGGGTTCAGGTTTACAGTCAGGTGCGGCGCAGAGACACAGCGCTTAACTGTGTCCATAAAAAACAACCAAGCACGGCAGACCCCGAATCTACCGGAAGTCTCGGCGTTGATCGCAACGCTATCCATGACGTGTATGCATTTGTTCATCTACGGCAAGCTGCAGGGTGTTCGATACCGAGCGCTATTGCCAAGGCACGTTTCATGGATGGCCGCCTTATTAGGGGTGTAGTTTTGGATATCAATCGAAGATGATGAAGGCAACGGGAGTCAGGAACGGATTTTTCTTGCGACCGATGTCTCGCTCTCTCTTGCTGAAGCCTTTGAGGTCTATGCCAAGCTCTGAACCATTCTGCCCCGTTTGCGCAGGTAAAGAATAACTGGGGCTGTAAGGAGACGTGGCAGCAGTTCAGAGGATATTCACCGCTGGCTGCATATCATCGGCATCGGCTATACTCTTCCCCAGTTGTTGACCATCAAGGGCGGTGAGGTATTGAAGAAACTTGCCAACACCACTCCTTGGCGAGAGAAACCCCAGCTAGTAGCGGCAGATCATGTCCGCATTGGGGTCGCCCGGCTTCCAGGGCACTTCATGATCAGGGACTGGTGGAACGCAAAGTCCAATAAATTCAGACTCACGGACCACGGTGAAAGGACACCCTCTACGCGAAAACTGAGAAAAACCAGGTAGATATTATGTGAAAAAATGTTCGGACGGTTACTAAGCACCATTGTTGCAAACTTGATAGGATGAAGTCCGCTCTAAAGTCTAGGCTTATATGACGAAGAGAAGAATGGTGAAGTAATGGCAAACGCTGCCGGCCAGAACAAGGAAATGAAATATTTCATGGCCCCAGGACAACTTTTTGTCAAGGGCATAGAAGACGACACCGACGGTATAGAATAACCCGCCACAAACCAGTAAGAGCATTCCGACGGACGGGACGACACGCGCAAGTGGGCGAAGAGCGGCAACCACAAGCCAGCCCATGATCAAATAAATAGAAACAGAAAGAATATGGCGGCGTTTTTTGAACAGGAAATCCTGAAGTATTCCGATACAGGCAAGGCCCCAGACGATGCCGAAAAGCCACCATCCCCAGAGACCGCGCAAAGTTACGACGGTAAAGGGTGTATAAGTCCCTGCTATGAGAAGATATATCGAGGCATGATCAAATGCCTGGAAAAGAGCTTTTACTTTTCCGCGAGTACTGTGGTAAAGCCCGGAAAATAAATAGAGCGTCACGAGTGTAACACCGTATATGATGGAACTGAGTGTCTTCCATATGTCATGTTGAGGGACGGCATTCACGATCAGCACAATAAGACCAGCAAAAGCAAGACCCGATCCGATTAAATGCGATATACTGTTTACCCGTTCTCCCTCATACACGGCCGGCAAGTCCTCCCGTTCATTGGCTGGCATATTACACGAGGAACGCTGCAAGCGCAAATAAAAAAAAGGGAGAGGCCAATAAGGCCTCTCCCTATGAATAGTTGCGGATTCCCCCTCTACACATCGGTTCCGTGGGGTGTTGCGAAGGTGCCGGACCGGCGTGCGGCCATATCCATCAGCACGCGTTCGGTTCCGAATCTGCCCGGCTCGTACTTGCGGATCTTAAGCTTTTCCCGCGCTGTATCGAGTAGTTTCAACGTGAGGTCGAGGATTTTTCCCGGGTCTTCCTCAAAATAGAACCCGGCGTTCAACATATCCCACCACTTATTCTCCATGAGATCCTTGAGCGATTTACTTGCGCTGACCGGAGATCCTGCGCCAAAAATGATCGGCACACCGGAGGCCACCAGGTAGGTACCGATTGCAATAGCCTTTTCACTCATCCATTCCGGAGCGATACCAACTGCAGGGAGACCGCCGATGTCGTCCCCAAGACCGCCTTCCTCTGCAATAGCGGCTGCCACGGTCAGAATGCGTGAATTGTCCACGCATGAGCCCATGTGGAGAATCGGCGGGATTCCAATTGCCTCGCACACTTCGCGAAGTCCCTTTCCGGCGTTTTCGAGTGCCATTTCAGGCGTCATATATCCCGCCTTGGCCGACGCCATGGCGGAGCAACCGGTCTGAACAACCAGAACATCGTTTTTAATCAGCTCGCGGGACAAGAAGTTGTGCAAGCTGTCCTGGCTGATCCTGGGGTTGTTGCAGCCGGCAAGACCGACGATGCCGCGGATTCGTCCCGCGATAATGGCGTCATTCAGGGGCCGGAAGGATCCGCGGTACCTGCCTCCCTGCATGTATTCAATATACTCATGAGAGAAGCCGGCAATCAAGTCAGCAGGTTTTACGTTTGCCGGAGATACTAGTTCCTTTTTTCGGTTCGGGAAATTATCGATCGCAAGACGAACAACCTTCTTTGCAAGGTCGAGCGCATGATGCTCATCATATTCAATATGGATGGCGTCCTTCATCTTCCCCTTGGACGTCGTGGTGATAATCTTAGTATGGAATTTTTTCGACAACTCGCCGATGGCGGGCATGATGCACTGTACATCGACGACCATTGCCTCGACCATGCCAGTGAGTAGTCCGAGTTCCTGCTGCAGGAATCCGCCGGCAGTGGCTATGCCGTGCCGAATGAGGATTTCATTGGCCGTGCAGCACATGCCGACGAGCTTCACGCCTTTGGCGCCCTTGGATTTTGCATAAGCATCGAGTTCGGGGTCCTCGGAAGCAATCACGAGCATCTCGGCAAAGGATGGCTCATGTCCGTGGACGACAAGGTTCACATGATCTTCCAAGAACACATCGAGGCTGGCGTTCGTTCTCACTGGTTTCGGGGTGCCAAACAGGATATCGGAAATGTCGGTGCCCATCATCGAACCACCCCATCCGTCGGCGAGCGCTGCGCGCAGGGCGCCCAGCATAATGTTGTTCATTTCCTGGTCTACGCCCATGGTCGTCCGGTGCATCATTTCGACCACTTCACGGTCAATAGCACGCGGCGCTATCCCCAGCTTATTCCATATTTCCTGGCGTTTTTTAGGCGCCCTGCCCAAGTACGCTAGCGTTCCGCGCTGCTGGCCGAATTGTTCAAGAAACTTTAGGGCGACTTTCTCCGCCACCTCGTTCACTGCCTTCCCCTCGACATTGATGCCAAGATATCCGGCCACACGGTTGAGTTTGCGCACATCTTTGATCTGGAAATCCTTGGCCTCACCGCGGGCCACAGCCAGAAGGGTGTTTGCAAGATCCCGCGCATGATCTGAATGGGCAGCCGTGCCCGCCGCGACCATGCGGGCAAAGTTTCGCGCTGTCACGACCGGAAGAGTTGCGCCGCACACGCCCATTGCCTCCTCTTCCTTGCCCACAAGCCGACAGGGACCCATGTGACACATTTTGCAGCAGGCACCCTGATGCCCGATAGGACAGGGTTTGAGCTTGTCAGCGCGATCGAACGACGTCTCTATTTTTTTCTGGGTTGCCACCTTCAGCATCGCCTGCGCAGCCGGATCAACGGATTTCAAATCTTCTCTCATCTTTTTTCAAAACTCCTTTCCCAAAGGAGATAGTCTATCCCCTTATTGACAGAACGGGTGCATTATACAAAATGGCACGGGAAAAAACCACAAGAAGTTAAACAAGCGCTGCTCCCTAAGAAACCCGCATTTTCTGTTTCTTTCCCGCGCTCTATTTTTGAAGCATCGGCTGTTTTACCGCAACGACCGCAGCAACAGCCGAGCCTGAAAGCATCCCCTCGTGAACCGACGCCAGAATAGCCGCGCTGGAAGCGGCAGCGGACTTCACTGCTTTTGCTTCAACGGGCTTGAACGAAGGAACACTCATTTTCCCGGATTTCAATTTTTTCGTGGCTGCAGCGACGTCCTTGAGCTTGAATCCCCTGGCTTTACTGATAACCTGAGAAAGCTCGGCAGCTATATCCGCTCCGTCTTTTGCTTCGTCGACGGCTGGCTGAGACTGCGTAATTGTTTTTACTTTGCCGTAGGTATTGACAATGCTGCCCTGTTGTTCATACAGAGCGGCAAGCGGAAGTACGACATCGGCTTTCCCCGCGAGTCCGGAGAGGTGACTCGTCATGACGACGAGGAAATCCGATTTGAAATCGGCGTCGGGAAGCGCGCCAGCGATCATCAATGCCTTCATGCCTGACTTCATATCCTGATATCCGACACCGCGCTTCTTGACACTGGTAAAGCCCGGCTCCATATCGGGCCGGCATCCCGCCTGGAGTGCGCCGAGAGCATTCGCTTCGGGCATCAACGGCAGCACACCGGCGTTCTTGATCAATGCGAAATTGAGAGCCTGCAGCGAAGCCTCTTCACTTGAGGATATCCCGGTCCCAATCACGACGACGGGCTGTTTAGCAGCAGCAAAAGCCTTAGCGGCTGCAACAATCTGGTCTGATGATACACCTGATCCCGTTGCCGCATCGTCGACGCTCACCAGGGACTTCTTGAGCGCATCAAGCCCTTTTGCCGACGGCACCGCGCCTTCGGCAAGAACCGACGACATCAGTCCCGCGAGCAGGATCGGATCCGTGCCCGGTTTAAGCTGAAGAAGAATGGCGTTCTGGTGGCCGGCTAGGTCCGTCTTGACTGTGCTAACGACAACTATTTTTGCACCAGCCTGGGCCCGTCTCCGGATCATAACGTCCACTTCCTGGAGTGACTGTTTTTTCTGTGAAGGATCAGCGCCGATCACGACCACACAATCGGCGCCATGAAGATCGGCGCGAGAGGCAATGCTCACGCCTCCGTCGCCATGCATGGTACGGAGCGCGGAAATGAGGCCCGATGCATAAGATGACGCGGGGGTGTCGATGTTTCCGCTGCCCACCACGTCGCGAGCGAGTGACTGGACGGCATAGGCCTCTTCAGTGGTAATCGATCCGGAGGCAATGAAACCGGCGTTGGCCCCTGCTTTCTTGAGCCCAGTGGCCGCAATTTCCAGAGCATCTGCCCAGGTAGTGGGTACGAGTTTATTCCCCTGCTTTTTCATCGGTGTCGTAATGCGGTTTGAGGTGTGGAGGGAGTCGAAGCCGAACCGGCCTATGGCGCAGATATATCCGTTGTCTTCCTTGGCATTTACTTTTATGATTTTGCCGTCCTTGCTGCTCGTAATGACACTGCAGCCGGAAGCACATGCCGTACAGACCGTGTCGTGCTTTTCGAGATCCCATTCCCTGCCGTGCTGCCAGCGGTCGCGTTCCATAATTGTGTTCACAGGGCAGGCATCAACGCAGGACCCGCAGAACGTGCATCCCGATTCATGAAGGGGCTTGTCCATTGCCGTGGTGACCTTAGTCGTGATGCCGCGGCCCATAAAATCGAGCACATTCGTACCCTGCTCCTTGCAGACCCTTACACAGCGACCGCAAAGAATGCAGTAGTTATTGTCGATGGTAATGAAGGGGCTGCGGTCATTCAGTTCGTAATTGAAGCTCTTTCTCCCGAAAGATGATTCGCGGATGCCGAGGTCCGCTGCATACCGCTGGAGGTCACAGCTTCCCGCCTTGGGGCAGGTCATGCAATCGAGCGGGTGGAAGGACAGGACCAGGTCAGTCACGAATTTCCTGATTTCCTCGACCTTGGCGGTCTTGGTCTGGACCTTCATGCCCTCTTTCGTGCGCGTGGTGCAGCCGGTGACCGGCGTTTTCATGCCCTCAATTTCGACCATGCACATGCGGCAAGCACCTACGCCGCGCAGTTCCTTGATGTGGCACAGGTTCGGGATGTGTATCCCCACGGTCGCCGCGGCATCAACGAGGGTCATTCCCTCGGGGACCGATACCACCTTACCGTCAAACTCCATGTTAACCATCTTACTCATAGTATCCTCCGGATTATCCGTAACTTTGAATATCGATAAAGTAAAGATACAAAGGCTGTCGGAACCCGCCTCTGTGTCCCTGTGTGGGTTTACGATTTGTAGATTAAATCGGGCATGTCCCGACTGCATGGCGTTCGGGGCTTACATGCACTTCCTCAACCGCGAGCGCGTCCTCGGAGACGAAAACAGCCCCTTCGGGGCAGACCTTAATGCATTCCCCGCAATGGGTGCAGCGCTTCTGCCGGATGCGGTAGGGCGTAAATCCGCCCTTGTACTGCACTATTTTCATACCTTCAATGGCGAAGTCCTTGCAGACCTCACGGCACTTGTCGCACATCGTGCACTTATCAGGATTGATCTCGTAGCGGATGAGATATTTGCACTCCAGGCTTGTGCACACGCCCCTGATGTGGCGATTAAGGTCCTCGGAATATTCCTTCAGAAAGGCGCCGAGAATATCGGCGTGATCCTTGCCTTTCTTGCACATGCCGCCGTCCTTGACATCCACGGCGATACGCTGAAGCTGGGCAACATGTTTCGTGGCGCCTTTGCCCGCCTGAATCAATTCAAATATTTTGATAGCGTCATAAATCCCCAGTTTGCAGGGATGGCACTTGGAACACATGCCGTCCTTCGAGTCGTCGTAGTAGAATTTTTCGAGTTTATTCCTCGTAGCCGCCACCGGGCATTTATTTTCCTGTTGAGACATAGGCCCCTCCCTTTTCGATCACGATTGCCTCCGTGGGACAGACGCTGTAGCAGGCCTTGCACTTGGTGCAGTAATCCTGGTCGATATAGAATTTGTCCTTGAGTTCGACCACGGAATCGAAGGCGCATGCCTGTTTGCACAGACCGCAGAGAATGCAGTGTTCAGGCCGGATGCGAAACGTCCCGAGACCCTGACAGCGCTTCGCACGGCAGTACTTGTCGTTCACGTGCTCTTCGTATTCTTCGCGGAAGTACTTGATTGTCGAGAGAACAGGGTTCGGAGCGCTGTTCCCGAGACCGCAGAGCGAACCGGCGACCACCATCCTGCCCATCTTCTCAAGCTGTTCGATGTCGCCGCGCTCCCCCTGCCCGTTGGTGATTTTGTCCAGAAGCTCATACATCTGCCAAGTGCCGATGCGGCAGGGCGGGCACTTGCCGCAGGACTCGCTTTTGGTAAAGGACAAGAAGTATTTTGCCACATCGACCATACAATCGTCTTCATCAAGAACCACCATGCCACCCGAGCCCATGATCGAGCCCACGCTAGCAAGTGTGTCGAAGTCGGCGGGCATATCGAGAAACTGAGCGGGGATGCAGCCGCCAGAGGGGCCTCCCGTCTGGACAGCCTTGAACTGCCTGTCCGGGTTCAGCATGCCGCCCCCAATGTCGAAGATAATCTCACGGAGTGTGATACCCATCGGTACTTCGATGAGGCCGGTGTTTTTGATCTTGCCCGTTAAGGCGAACACCTTAGTGCCCTTCGATTTTTCGGTGCCGATCGAGGTATAGTAATTCAGCCCCTTGGTGATGATGGTGGGCACATTGGCAAAGGTCTCGACGTTGTTCAGATTTGTGGGCATGCCCCAGAGACCGCCCGCCGCTTCAGAGAGCCGCGGCGGCCTTGGACGCGGCATGCCGCGTTCCCCTTCGAGCGACGCTATCAGCGCCGTCGATTCACCGCATACAAAAGCGCCGGCGCCTTCTTTGATCTCCATGGTGAAGTCGAGACCGCATCCGAGGATGTTCTTGCCGAGTAATCCGAGTGCCTCAGCCTGCTTAATGGCAACGCCAAGGTTCTTCACGGCGAGGGGATACTCATGTCGCACATATATGTATCCATGCTGTGCGCCGATGGCATAGGCATTGATGATCATGCCTTCGATGACAGAATGAGGGTCGCCTTCCATGAGCGAACGGTCCATGAACGCTCCCGGATCGCCCTCGTCGCCGTTACACACGACAGCTTTAACTTTTGCGCCCGATTTTTTTGTATGTTCCCATTTGAGACCCGCAGGGAAACCTGCGCCGCCGCGGCCGCGAAGACCGGACTTCTTGACAATGTCGATGACTTCTTCGGGCTTCATCTCGGTGATGACCTTGGCCAGGCCCATATAGCCGTCCTCGCGGATGGCATCATAAATGTTGCAGGGATCGACGAGCCCATTCCGGTGAAGCGCTAGTCGCTTCTGCTTTTTATAGAACGGGATGTCCTGCATCGCCACATTCGGCTCGGCAAGCGGGAACTCCCTGTATAGCTGCTTCCGATACGGCACGTTGTGAAGCACTGAATCAGAGAATAGACCAGGGATATCGCCCACTTTGACCTTCTGATAAAAGGTTTCCTGCGGTTCCTGAATCATGACAGGACCGCGCTGGCAGAACCCCTGACAGCCGGTCTTGACAATCTCCATCTTCACCTGCTTCTGGGCGGCCTCCTCTTCGAACTTTTTGATCAGTTTGTTCGATCCCGAAGCCTGACATGCCGTCCCGCAGCAGACGCGCACGCGGTGGACATCGGCGTCTTTGTGCTCCTGTTGCAGCCTATCACGAAGGGCGGCCAGCTCGCTTGCATTCTCCAATCTCTTAAACGTGAGTTCCATGTTCACTCCTCGCCATTGCTACGATTTCTTCCACCATCTTCGGGGTGAGTTCACCGTACAGGTCCTGATCATTCACCGTGGCCACTGGCGCCAGGGCGCAGCATCCCACGCATCCCACGGTCTCGAGCGTGACCGAGAGGTCTTTCGTGGTCTCGCCCTCCTTAATGCCGAGCTTGCTCTCCATCTCGGTAAGCACTGCCTTGGCTCCTCTCACGTGGCATGCCGTGCCCATGCAGACCTTGACCACATTCTTGCCCCTCGGTTTAAAATGGAAATGTTTATAGAACGATGCGACACCATACACGTTGTTCAGTGACAGGTTCAACCTTTCGGCGATCATTTTCATGGCCTCTTCTGGCAGATAACCGATTTTTTCCTGAACCCTCTGGAGCACAGCGATGAGAATGCCACGCTGACCGGAAGCATTGTCGAGAACTGCGTCAACCTTTTCTAAATCTTCTTGCTGGAGCACGGTAGTGACCCCCCTCTTAAATTGCCTTAAATTGCGTAAAGAACAAGAAACTCAACGGGTTTACATAGAAGTCATGAAACTTTTGCGTTACGAATAAATTGCAGACGGTTACTTTTTGTTACTATAAAAAAATGATAGAATATAAAATATTGAAGGAAATGCATATTAACAACCGCCAATTAAAAAATCAAGGGAAAATACTATAAATAAATATCATGCGGAAATTATTAATCTCTATTATTACTGATGACTCGCCCGCCAGGGTCCAAGGGCAGGACCGAAAAAAGAGAGTCATGATACGCTGACCCCATAAATTGACACTGGCGCGGCCTCCTGCTATTATTTCATGTGCAATCACTGTTTTGGGAGAACGATCATCCATGAGTATTCTTGCAATGGTCCTTGCCGGAGGCAAGGGAAAACGGCTGCATCCCCTCACCATCCATCGGGCAAAACCCGCGGTCCCGTTTGGCGGAATCTACCGGATTATCGATTTTGCGCTCTCAAACTGCATCAATTCCGGAATCCGCAAGATCGCCGTTCTCCCTCAGTACAAGTCGCTGTCTTTGGACAAGCACCTGCGGCTGGCCTGGAACCTTTTTTCAGGGGAATTGGATGAGTACATCATTTCCGTTCCACCCCAGCAGCGTGTGGGCGACAAGTGGTACCAGGGAACGGCCGATGCCATCTATCAGAATATCTACATGATCGAGAAGGATGCTCCCAATCATTTACTCGTGCTCGCCGGCGACCACATCTACAAGATGGATTATTCCGAAATGTTCCGGTTCCACCAGGAGCAGAAGGCAGATGCCACGGTAGCCGCCATCGAGATCCCGAAAAGAAGCGCAGCTGCCTTCGGTATTATCGAGGTTGATCGAAAGGATGGCTGTCGGATCATGGGGTTCGAGGAAAAACCGAGAAATCCCAAGCATATTCCCGGCCAGCCGAACCTGGTTTTTGCATCCATGGGCATTTATCTTTTCAATACAAAGACCGTTATCGAACATCTTAAATCGGATGCTCTTCAGGACACGGCCCATGATTTCGGCAAAAACATCATTCCGCAGATGATGAAAACTTCCCGGGTGTGCGCTTACAATTTCAAAGATGAGAACAAAAAAGAAGCCAAGTACTGGCGGGACGTAGGGACCATCGACGCTTACTGGGAAGCGAACAGGGACTTGGTGAGCGTGGACCCTCTGCTGAACCTGTATGACAGTGTTTGGCCCATCCGCACCTATCAGGCGCAGAATCCTCCAGCCAAGTTCGTGTTTGCCCAAGAGAAGAAGGGCGGAAGGCTTGGCATCGCCCTGGATTCGATCGTGTCCCACGGCTGCATCATCAGCGGCGGCCGGGTTCAAAATTCTGTGCTCTCACCTAAAGTTCGCGTGAACAGCTACAGCGAGGTCTACGATTCGATTCTTATGGAGAATGTTGACATCGGCAGGCACAGCCGCATTCGAAAGGCGATCATCGACAAGGATGTTATCATACCCCCGGAAACCGAAATCGGCTACGATCTCGAGGCAGACAGGGAGCGCTATCATGTGACGCCATCGGGCATCGTGGTGATAGCTAAGGGAACGGAACTGCCGGAAGATACGTCAACTGCACGAAAGGCGGCAGAGAAAAAATAGAGTTTTAGCCTCACCCCCCGGAGTGGGGAAATTCTCCGTTTCCAGGAGTTTCAGCGAGCAATGGAGAGCCACCTCGTTAGCGTTTGGTGGAGCAAGCAAACACACCTCCCGGTGGATATCCCTGCGCTGAACATTTTATCCTGGTCAACAACCTTAAGATAGATAGCTCCAGACTTTTGCTTGGACAGTTCGACGAGTATAGAGAAATGTTTTACTGTAAGGATGTGTTTTGCATCGAACATACAATGTTGGTAGTGTTGGTGATGTTACCCTTGAAAAAATACAACACCATATTGGACAGCAAATGACCAAAGGGGAAAAACGCAAAAACAAATCGATGCCATCCGCTTGCCCCCCTCCTAGCGCTTCCCTCCTGGTAGGGGGATTGCGCGGACAGGAGTTCAGGAAGACATCATGGATGTCTACTCTTTAAAGTGGGACTTCGCCTTTTCGTATGCCCTTTCAAAGTCATTCGCCGCTTCGTTCATTTCCTTCGAGAATTTCTTCCATTTTCTTTCAGTTTTTGTTCTCATTTGTGCCATTTTCTGCGAAGCGATCTTTCGCTTTTTTTCAGCGGCATTTAAATCCGCCTTCATATCCTTTTTCACCTGCTCGGTCATGGTGGCAGCCTTGGCTTTCAGTTCATCGAGCTGTTCCCCGAGCGTTCTGATCCGGTCTTCCATGCTCTTCTCAAACTGTTCCTTCTGCTGCGGCGTGGCCGGAGCTGTTGTTTGCTGTCCCTCTTCTGCTGCGGACAACGAATGCATGACAGACAGATTGAGCAGCAATGCTGCGAGAAAATACATAATCCGTTTCATGGTCAAATCTCCTTTGCGGTTTATCAACGATGATGATTGTTGAAGAACTTACGCTGCAAATATGACTACAATATTATCATAAAAAAAGGAGCACATCGCGGCAGATCACAGAAAAACAGACGCTATCGAATGACCTGGGTGGTAAAAATAAGGAAGGTAGCCTGTCAGGACTATTACGGATTTCTCTGTACGGATCCCATCTGTTCAACTCAACGGGAACATTACTCGACTGTCCTCATCAGTTCATCCAGCGGCTTTCTGCTCCTCGCCGAAGGGTTCTCATCTGGTTCGCCTACAGGCAGAAGAGCGGCGATATAATGACCCTCCCCGTACCCAAGCAAGGTTTTGAAGGCATCCTGTGCAACAGTCGGTCCGGTCATCCAACAGGAGCCGTAACCCAAGGCATGGACCGCGAGCAGCATATTCTGGATCGCGGCGGATACGCTCTGGAGCCCAGGCGAAGGTCTCAGTCTCTTGATGTCTTCTGCGGAATAACCCGCTCTGGCTAGAAGCCTGTCCGTTCCCGCGTCATACGACTCCATGATGACTGCGATAACGATGGGGGCATGTTCAAAAAAAGTATAATACGTGCCTTTGTAGGCAACGAGCCGCTTGTACTGTTTTTCGTTCTCGGCAAAAGGAAGCATCCGGTCGATCATGGCCCTGGTAGCACGGCCATTTTCCCGAGCAGGGCCCGGTCTTTGATGACCAGGAAACTCCAGGGTTGAGTGTTGTTCGCGCTGGGAGCGAGCCTGCCTGCGTCGAGAATTTTCCTTAGATCCGCATCAGGAATCGGTGTTTGCTTGAATTTGCGGATGCTTCTTCTTCCCTGGATAGCGTCGAAAAGGTCCATATCCCCTGTAGAGCGCATAATGCACGGCGCCTGATGCTGCATACCTCTATCTTGTATTCTTTGCTCTATACCATCTCGGCCAGATCACGAATCAGTTTCTCTGAATCTTTCCAGCCAAGACAGGGATCGGTGATGGATTTTCCATATACATTGTCCGTCACCTTCTGCGCCCCTTCTTCGATGAAGCTCTCGATCATGAATCCTTTAATCATGCTCTTCAGCAACGGCGAGTGCTGGCGGCTGCGCATTACTTCCTTTGCAATGCGAGGCTGTTCGGCGAATTTTTTGTTCGAATTGGCATGGTTCGTATCCACAATGATCGAGGGATTGGTCAGACCACGCTTTTTGTAGGACTCGGCGAAGAATACCAGATCCTCGTAATGATAGTTAGGCACGGGGAGTCCATGATAGTCGACAGCGCCCCGAAGCACGGCATGGGTCAGGGGATTTCCCAATGTCTTCACTTCCCACCGGTTGTAGCTGAATATATGAGGAGCCTGTGCGGCCTGAATGGAATTGAGCGTCACCTCCATGTCGCCTGAGGTCGGGTTTTTCATGCCTACGGGGATATCGAGACCGCTGCAGGTCAACCGATGAGCCTGGTTTTCCACGGATCGGGCGCCGACAGCAACGTAGCTCAGCACGTCCTCAAGATAAGGATAGTTTCCGGGATAGAGCATTTCATCGGCCGCAGGAAGATGGGATTCCTTGAGCGCCCGAAGGTGCATTTTTCTGATGGCCTTGATGCCTTCCACGATATTCGGCTCTTCCTGCAGGTTCGGTTGATGAGCCATGCCCTTGTATCCAATGCCGGTCGTCCGCGGTTTGTTGGTGTATATCCGGGGGATGATCACGATCTTGTCCCTGACTTCCGCCTGGATCCGGGCAAGCCGTGAGATGTAATCGCACACGGCTTCTTCGTCATGGGCCGAGCACGGCCCGATGATAAGTACGAACTTGCTCGTCTCATTGGTAAATATGGCACGGATATCTTGATCCTGCTGCTTCTTGACGGCATTTAGTTCCGGCGACAGCTGAATTGCGGCAATAATTTCTTCTGGCCGAGGTATTTCACGAACATACTCAAAACTCATAGGATCTCCGATCTTTCCCTGCATGATACGCTTACTCTGCTTCGTTTCAGTATAAAATCCGTCCCGGCCTAAGTCAAGCTAAAAAAGGTTCATTGAGGAGAACTGCAGCCTTATCCGCCGTGTAGTGAAAAAAAACTGGTTTTTTTTGCCTTAATAATGTATAAAATGCTTGTCATGGTAAAGAAAATAAAGAAACTCCCCGCAAAAAAAGGGAGCGGCAATCATTTCGACCGCTTGATAATCTCGGGTATCTTGATTTCCCTCGTGATTATAGCAGTTGTACTGTGGGGCCCCTTTCGCAAGTTCCGTCCCCTGGAGGAGAAGCAGGCACCGAGGGCCGGGCAGCAGGAGTCGGCTGCCGTTGCCAAACCGTCTGCCAAAAAACCGGTTGCGCCTCATCAGAAAAAAGAAACTCCGAAACACAAACCGGTTCCTGCGCTTTTAGGCAATGCCACACCGTCAAATACTGTCCAGATCGCCATCGTGATCGACGATCTCGGCATGGATATGAAACAGGCACGGGATATTATTTCATTGCCTGCCAAAATTACTTTTGCTATCATGCCCGGGCTGGCTCAGTCCAGGAACGTCGCGGAGTTGGCAAAACAAAACAGCCATGAAGTGTTAATCCACGTGCCCATGGAATACCGGGGCAAGAACGGAAAACCGGCACCCGGGATTCTTCGGTCGGACATGACTCCCATGGAATTTCTGAACACCGTGAGCAGCGACGTCGATTCGGTTCCTGGCGCCGTCGGCATCAATAATCATGAAGGATCTGCGCTCACGGAGAACAAGGAAGCAATGAAATTCCTGATGGCGGAACTCAAGGCACGGAACCTGATGTTTCTCGACAGTCTTACCAGCGCGAAGAGCGTGGCCTACGCTACGGCAAAAGAATTCGGCCTCAAGTCCGGGAAGCGCGATGTGTTCTTGGACAATGACATCGACAATCCTGTATCCATCCGGAAGCAGCTCGATGAGCTTGTGGAAGTCGCCCGAAAAAATGGAAAGGCCATCGGCATCGGCCATCCCCATCCCGTAACGATCATTGAGCTCCGCAAGTGGCTCGCAGATGCGGGAAACCAGGGCATTGAGATCGTGCCGGTGTCGAGGCTGATGCAGTAAGCACAGGGTCATGAGTCGAGCGTCATCGTTTGAAAAGACTTCTTGTAATCCCTAACCCTTGACCACCGTCTTTTGACCGTCTGTAAACCTGACAATATTACAATTGCCAAACCATGCTTACCCTCGGAATAGAGACTTCATGCGATGAAACCGCTGCTGCCGTGCTTCAAGACGAAAAAGTCCTGTCAAACATCGTGTCCTCACAGATTGACATCCATAAAAAATATGGTGGAGTGGTTCCCGAGCTCGCGTCCCGCGAGCACTTGAAAAACCTGATACCCATTATCCGGGAAGCGCTCTCCTCGGCTTTGGTCTCACTTAGCGATATCAACCTCGTGGCCGTCACTTACACGCCCGGCCTGATCGGGGCTTTGCTCGTCGGGGTATCTACCGCCAAAGCCATTGCCTATGCGTTGAACATCCCCTTCATCGGCGTCCATCACGGAGAAGGCCATATCCTTGCTGCGCATATCGAATATCCCGCCATCGATTACCCTTACATCGCCCTGCTTGTTTCGGGCGGCCACACGGCGCTCTACCAGGTCAGGGGACTCGGCGAGTATGGCCTGCTCGGACAGACCAGGGATGATGCCGCGGGCGAAGCTTATGACAAGGTCGCCAAGCTCCTAGGTCTTGATTATCCCGGCGGGCCGGTGGTTGACCGCCTCGCGCAGGACGGCGATCACACTGCCATAAAGTTTCCGCGCGGTCACCTTGAGGGTTACGACTTCAGCTTCAGTGGCCTTAAAACCGCGGTGAGAAACCATATAGCGCTCTTCATGAGCAAGGACAGGGGTCTCGATCCGGATCTCAACGTCAGGGATGTCGCTGCGGGGTTTCAAGCGGCTGTCGTGGATACTCTCGTCGAGAAAACTGTGAATGCGGCGGTTGAAACAGGCGTGGACAAGATCGTAGTCGCAGGCGGCGTTGCGGCGAACAGCTCGCTCAGGAAAAAAATGAACGAGGAAGCGGAGAAACGGGGCATCTCGCTCTACCTCCCGGGCATGGGCCTCTGCATCGACAATGCCGCCATGATCGCTCTCGCGGGATATCTTCATCACAAGCGCGGCGAAACGTCGAAACTCGATCTAAACCCCCGTCCCACCATGCAGCTCTGATTCTTCGAAGCCGCAGAGAACTCAACACAGGGTCGGGAGAAGATACCTCCCTTCGTCAGTCTCCCCTTCTCATGGCACGAGGCTCAATGTCCTTGGTAAACCTGCGTGTTTGAAAATAGTTCTTGCTATTTCAATAAAATCCTGTATTATGCACACCGACTGTTTAACAATGCGGCAGGAATTTGACTGAAGTACACTCACACGTCATCATCTTCCCTGCCCTTCATATCATCGATCATCAACCCCCCTTGTTTTCAGCTCCCACTCTGAAAATGCATCAGCACTTATGGTTGGCGAACGATGGAGTTATGCCGGTCATATTTGTGCTGGCGTCGTCTTCGCTCTCAGGGATACCTTGTGTTCCTGCGGCCCGCACGCAAACCCTTAACGGGATTTCTGCATCCGGACTCATGTTTGATATTCTGGTGCACGAGATCAAAGGAGTAGTATGTCTTTTTCGAAATTGCAACTCAACGAAGCAATTCTCAAGGCGGTAAAACTCTGCGGTTATGCCGCACCCACACCGATCCAGGAGCAAGCCATTCCCAAGGCCTTGGCAGGTCAAGATCTGATCGCTACAGCACAGACGGGCACGGGTAAGACCGCGGCCTTCGTGCTTCCGGCGCTAATGCGCCTGAGCGTGCCGTCAACGTCAACAAAAAAATCCAAAGGCCCCCGTGTGCTCGTGCTCACACCCACGCGCGAACTGGCCAATCAGGTTACGGCAGCGGTAAGCACCTACGGGAAGTTCCTGCGCATCAGGAGTGGCGTCATCCTCGGCGGCATGCCCTACTTCGAGCAACAGCGGCTCTTGTCCCAGCCCGTGGACCTCATTGTGGCCACACCAGGACGTCTCATGGACCATATGGAAAGAGGCCGAATCGATTTTTCCCGTCTTGAGCTTCTCATCCTCGACGAAGCCGACCGCATGCTCGATATGGGTTTCAGCGACGCAGTGGACACCATTGCCGCGGCCACGCCGGCTTCACGCCAAACCCTGATGTTCACAGCGACTATGGACAATGCCATGGCGAAACTTGCCGGACGCCTGCTTAAGGACCCAGTGCGAGTCGAAATCACCGGGAAGAAAACCACCCTTGAAACGATCGAGCAGCGTCTGCACACCGCGGACGACATGCAGCACAAGAACAAGATGCTGAACCACCTGATTGCCGACAGCGGCATGACCAGGGCTATCATCTTTTCCGGAACCAAGCGCAATGCCGATCAACTTGCCCGCGAACTTTCGGCGCAGGGACATTCTGCAGCGGCCCTGCACGGCGATATGAATCAGAACGCTCGGAACCGGACTATCATGAACATGCGTCGCGGTAAAGTCCGCCTGCTCGTGGCAACAGACGTCGCGGCACGAGGACTCGATGTCAACGGTATCACCCACGTGATTAACTACGATCTGCCGAAAAACGCCGAGGATTATGTTCATCGCATCGGCCGCACCGGCAGGGCCGGAGCATCAGGCATCGCAATCTCATTCGCTTCCTCAAAGGAATTTGATTCGCTGCGCCAAATCGAACGCTACATCGGCCAGACTATCCCCCAACAGGTGATCCCAGGTCTGGAACCTGCCCGCCCTCTGCACCGAGGCTTCACCGCAAGCAGGCCAGGCCAGTCATCGGGCAAGCGTTGGCAGGGCGCAACCGCGGGAAGACGGTACGACCAGGGCACTACGCCGAAAAGCTCCTTCGGCGCTCGGCCCGCCGGGAAATCAAACAGGGATTCGCGGTTCACGCGAGACGCGAAGAAAAACGTCAAGACGGATGGAGGCAAATTTTCCGATTTCAAATCAGCCAAGCAGACCCGTCAGAACCGCTGGACATAAGTAGCTTTGTGAAAGTTTGCTTCATTTTTATGCACCCCGCGAGAGTTAACCAGACCGCATCTTAGGGGTGCTTTTTTATTTTTTATGGTAATATATTCCTCTATGATTAAGACGATCAAAGTACAGGACCTCGCTGTCGGCATGTACATAATGCTGCCAATATCTTGGTTCAAGCACCCCTTTTTAAAAAATGAGTTCACCATAAAATCCCAGGACCAGATCGACAAGATCATCGACCATGGCATCACCGAGATTGTTATCGATACGGAAAAGGGAGATCGTTCTGATGCGCATCCCACGGGGAGCCCGGCACGCGTTCCGCCGAAAACGTGGTCGCCTGAAAAGCTGGTGCCGCCCGAATTGCGCGAGGCCATACATGACCAGTCGCTTCCGCCGGAAAAAAAATCGAGACTCGTGTACGAGTCGTCGCGCGTTCTTGTGGAACGGCTCTTTGAGGACCCGAGAACGGAGAACATTCGCGAAGCCAAAAAAAGCATCTCGGAAATCGTTGACCTGATCATTGCCGATGATGCCACGTCACGGGAATTGCTCAAAATCACATCTTATGACTTCTATACTTATACCCATTCGGTGAATGTCGGCGTCTTTTCGGTTTTGCTCGCCAAGTCGGTCTTCAAAGGATCCGATGCCCATAATATGCACGAACTCGGCGCCGGTTTTTTTCTTCATGATATCGGCAAGGTCCGCATCGACCCTGCCATCATCAATAAACGGGGGAAGCTGACGGAAGAGGAAATGTATAACATAAAATCACATCCTTACCAGGGGTATAAGATCCTGAAGGAAACCAATCAGCTGACCGAGGAATGCATGATCATCGTCATGCAGCACCACGAACGGGAGAACGGTTCGGGCTACCCGAAGATGCTCAAGGGGGACCAGATCCACACCTATGGCCGCATCTGCTGCATCGCCGATGTTTATGATGCGCTTACTTCGGACCGTTCTTATCAGCAAAAGCTCAACACATTCGAAGCACTCAAACTCATGAAGGAAACCTTGGTGAGCCACTTCCACCAGGAATTGTTCAATAAATTCGTTTTCCTTTTTACTCAATAACCCGTCAAACAGTGTAAAGTACAACGCCGTCTCTTTTCACAACCTGATGTGAGTACAAACACATCATCGTCCGCACTTTTAAACTCCCATCGGCCTAATGGAACCTCGCTTCTTTGCATTTAAAAAAAAGACGCATCCCCTATCTCAAATCTGCAAATAAACGCACAGATCACTTTCTCGAGAATTCAGCCGGTGATGTTTTGGAGTGCCTCGTGCGATAAAAGAAAGCAAAACAAGATGAAAGGGAGGATGCAACATGAAGAGTTTAATGTCAAAAAAATCAGTTTGCATCGGCGCCGGATCAGGGCTGGTAATATTCGGGTTGTTCGGTCTTCTTCCCAACAGTCTCCTCGGAGGAGCAGCGGATTCAAAACTCGCAGAAATGCTTTTCGAATTGCCGCTTGATCTGGGAATCCTGTCGCGGGCCATCCTATTCGTATCCATGCTCGTCGGCCTTCTGGTAGCCGTAATCGTGATTGTAACGGCATCTCCCGCCGCGGCTTGGCACCTCGGCAGAATGATGGAAGCAGCGAAACAGGTCGGAGCAAGCGAACTGGCGGTCATGATGAGGAATAAATAGCGATCATTGGAAAAATTTGAATTTCATACAATAAAAGAAGTTACTGAAAGGTTCGTTCTCAGGGAGAGCGAGCCGGTAAAGACAAGAGTGAAAATTAGATCTCCAGGAGCTGATGAGCGGCAGGGTGGAACCTACCTCGTTCGTACGCGCCGCAATCGTAATGGGGATCGTCGTAGGAATCGTCTGCGCGCGGGCCGTGAGCATCGTGGTGGGCGGTCTTCTGGGTACGGCCATTGGGTATGCCGTTACGGTACCGTCCACGGTCCGTGAGAAACAGGCCACCGCGGAAAAAACCTGAGGCGGAATGAGGGCAAAAGATAAATAAGAATATATCGAATGCGCAACAAATGAAGATGGTAAGCGGTCACCGCCTGCTTTGTTCTATCAGTGCTGCCGGCGCGCCAAGGATAAAAAAAGCCCCTGATTGCTCAGGGGCTTTTGGAGTGTTTAAGTATTTTTTTCTCCTAAGATTATTAAGCCTTGTTCACGTTGGCTGCCTGAAGGCCCTTAGGTCCCTTCACCACTTCGAAGGTCACTTTGTCGCCCTCATTCAGGGACTTGAAACCATCACCCTGGATAGCTGAAAAATGCACGAACACGTCCTCACCATTTTCCTGCGTGATGAACCCAAACCCCTTGCTGTTGTTGAACCATTTCACTACACCATTTGCCATTCTGTTTCTCCTCTGCTTCGTTTTTGAAATTATCCGGGAACATGTCCGCGGATGCCTAAAGCATACCTTAGTCGCTTCACCATGTCAAGATGATATTTGAAAAATTCCACGGGGTTAGAGAAAGCCCTCTTTCCGCCTCACGCACCTGCCTTGTCTTCCCCCTCTCATCGTTCCTTCTGTAGCCCCCACTTTTTTCGCTTCTCCCAAAGCGACTTGCGCGTGATCCCGAGCATCTCCGCAAGCTGCTGCTCATTGAACGCCTTCTGGTACTGGACGATAAAAGCTTTGGTATAGTCTTCAATAGACAGTTTCTGCTCAAGAGTGCGCTGCTCGAACGACGGTTGAGGTTTGATGCCGACTGGCAGGTGCTCCGGTCTGATCATATTGTCGTCGGAGACCAGGATAGCTCGTTCGATCACGTTCTGGAGTTCCCGCACATTCCCAGCCCATTCGTATAGCATCATCACATCCATGGCCTCGGAGGACACTTCCTTTATTTGCTTTCCCATCTCCTGGGAATACCGGCTGAGATAGTAATTAATGAGCGCGCCGATGTCCTCCCTCCTCTCCCTGAGTGGCGGAATCTGCAGTGAGATGACATTGATGCGGTAATAGAGATCTTCACGAAATCCCCCTCCCCGCACCGCTGATTTCAAATCTTTATTGGTAGCTGTGACGAACCGGATATCCACTTTCGTCCCTTTCGTACTACCCACGGGGCGGATCACCTGATCTTCGATGACGCGCAGCAGCTTTGCTTGCAGAGCGAGGCTCATGTCGCCGATCTCGTCAAGGAACACAGTGCCACCTTCCGCTTCTTCGAGAATGCCCTTCTTTGTCGCAACCGCTCCGGTAAAGGCGCCGCGCACATGGCCGAAGAGTTCTGTCTCAAGCAGGTTTTCGGGAATGGCCGAGCAGTTTATCGGCACGAAAGGCATATCGCGGCGCGAGCTGTTGTGATGGAGAACGCGGGCAAACAGCTCCTTGCCAGTGCCCGTTTCACCGAGGAGGAGAATGCTGCTCTTGGTGTCCGCGACCTTCTTCACCTCGTCGATAATGGCCTTGAGCGCCCGGCTTTCCCCGATGATACTGGTGAAATCATAGTTCTTTCCAACCTCACGCTTCAGGAGCGCATTCTCGGCGAGCAGACTTTTCTGTCGAAGCGCGTTCCGGACGATCTGTTTGATTTCCTCGTGGATAATCGGCTTCATGATGTAATCGTAGGCACCTGCACGGAGCGCTTTCACTGATGTATCGAGGGAGGCATAAGCCGTGACGACGATGAAGATTTGATCCGGTATCTGCTCGCGCACCTTCGTCAGCATCTCAATGCCATCCATCCCGGGCAGAATAATGTCCGATATGATCACATCGTAGACCTTTGTTTCCAGCAGGTCCATGCCCTTTTCGGCCGATTCCGCGGCTTCAACAGCATATCCCTCTTTCGCAAAGATCCGCTTTATGGATTCACGAAGCGTTTCTTCATCTTCCACAATCAATATACTCTTCGACATTACAACCCCATGGATGCTTTTTTATGTGTTCATACATTTCAACTGCTCAAACAGTTTGAAGCGTTTAATCGTTCTGAATGCCTTAGGCCTCAACGGGCATTTTTATGATAAACCGCGTTCCCCGGTCTTTCTCCGAGTCGATTTCAATCGTGCCACCGTGGTCCTTGATGATGCTGTAGCAGATGGATAGGCCGAGACCGGTGCCTTTTGTAGGACCCTTGGTGCTGAAGAACGGATCGAACACCTTGTCCCTGACCTCGGGATCGATCCCCTGGCCTGTATCTGCGAAACACATTTCTACATGACCGTCAGATTGTTTCACCGAGATGGAGAGACTGCCCCCTTCCGGCATTGCGTCCCGGGCATTCAGAATCAGGTTCAGGAACACCTGCTGGATCTGATCCGGATCTATTTTGAGCGGCGGCGTGTCATGGACATCGGTTTGAATTTCGATTTTCCTGAAATTTCTATCGTACCGAACAAGATTGAGCGTGTTCTCCAATATGTCCCGGAGGTTCGTCGGCACCTTCTGACGCGGATAGAGCCGCGCGAAATCGCCGAGGTTGCGGACGATCCTCGCAATGCGATGGACCTGCTGGTTGATAGTGGTGAGAGACGCCGCGGTGAACGATGTCAGATCCTCCGTTTGCAGCTCCTGGACAAGCGACGAGATTGACGCCAGCGGGTTGCCAATCTCGTGGGCGACTCCAGCAGCAAGCTTGCCCACGCTGGCATGTTTGGTCGCACGGAAAAGTTCCTCCTCGATTTTCTTTTTTTCCGTAATATCCTCAAGAACCAGCACATAGCCTTTCTGAGCGCCGGTAAGTCGGCTCACATTCCCCTTCAGAATGATCGGAGGCTCAAAGTTCCTCCTGCAGGTTATTTCTCCCTCATGCACCTCGGGTGTGAAGAGTCTGGGTTCGAGGCATGTGAGCAACCCTGAAGCTGACTTGTCAAGTGCGTCCGACTTTTCAACGCCGGTTATCATCTCCATACCGCTGTTCCAGTACTTTACATTCAACGATTCGTCTAGCGTGGCCACACCGAGGGGTAGACTTTCTATAATGTTTTCGCTGAATTCCTTGAGCATTGCCAATTGGCGGTTCGCCTCCGCAAGCTCCTGCCGCGACAAACGCAGACTCCGCGAGATATGTTGAATCGAGTCTGACACTCGCATTGCTTCGTCATGGGTCAGCACCATCCGGTCCTCGAATACCAGCGTGCTGATGGATGTGCCGAGCGCGCCCGAGAGGGTCCGCTCGGCCTCCTGTCGGAGCTTTAAAAGCCATTCCCGTGATATCGATTCGCGGTCGAGTCCGTTCTTTTTCATAAAACCATCGATTGAATCCCGCGCCTCGATGGGGCCGATATACTGGCCGAGAATATCCTCTATTTCCGCAATCGTGGCGGGACGCTGCGCGGGAGCGAGCGTGAGGGGGGAAAAAGAATCAACGAATACGATGGCTTGCTGCGTTTCCGCATCGGACTGGCGAGTGAAGATCGATACCCCGACATAGAAGCCGATGTTCAGGAACAACCCCCAAAACAATGAATGGCTCCAGCGATCCAGGCCTTTAAGACCGAAGAGCGCCGTGGGGTTAAGGAGCGTTGAATTGAAAATGGTCGCCATGAGGCCGCCTGTCTCGATGAGCCCCGCACGCATCAGCGAGGGGATGAGCAGGGTGTATATCCAGACACTGAACCCGGCGATGATGCCGGCAATGGCGCCCTTCTTGTTCCCTCCCTTCCAGTAAAGGCCTAGCAATATAGAGGGCGCGAATATTGTAACGGCCTCGAAGGACTTAAGGCCGATATCAACCAAACTATAGAATTCGCCGATATAGACCGCAAAAATGTAACCCAGGAAAACACATCCCAGAATGACCACCCTCTTGATGTTCAGCACCACTGCGTGAAAGTTCCTGATGGCGCTCAGGTCCCAGAGCGTGGGCATGACGAAACTGTTCATGACCATGGTGGACAGCGCCACGGACTCGACGATAATCATGGCAGTGGCGGCCGAGAATCCGCCGATGAAAACCACGAGGGCAAGAAGTGACTGATTGTAATGCATCGGGATGCTGAGTACAAAATAATCGGCAGCTGACGGCGCCTCTCCGAGAAGTAACCCTCCGTAGGCGATGGGCAGCACAAAGATGTTGATAAGGAACAGGTAGAGGGGGAAGAGCCACATGGCCTTCTTGATATGGTCCACCGAATAATTCTCCACAACGGCAACGTGAAATTGCCGGGGCAGGAACATGATAGCCATCATGGACAGAAAAGTCAGCGATGTCCACTCAAGAAAGCTCGCCGGCGATCCGCTGCCGATAGTCATAAGAGACGCAAAGGGTCCTGCCTTGATTCTGCTGAATATCTCGCCGAAACCGTTGAACAGTCCGTATGTCACGAATATCCCCACAAGGAGGAAGGCAATAAGCTTGAAGGCAGACTCGAAGGCGACGGCAAAAACCAGACCTCCATGGCGTTCCGACGCATCCAGCCTCCTGGCGCCGAAGATAACAGCGAAGACGCCTAGGAGAAGGGAAATAAACCAGCCGGCGAAGTGGCTCCCCTCCGGCCTGCCTGAGAGCAGGGAAAAAGATGTCATGACGGCTTTGAGCTGCAGGCCGAGGTAGGGCGTGATGCCGATAATGGCTACAAACGTTACGAGGACCGAAAGACCGAGTGACTTTCCGTACCGCGACGAGATGAAGTCGGCGATCGTAGTGATCCTGTTTTCCTTGGAAAGATAAACGATTTTCCGGAGGACAACCCACCAGAGAGCGGCCATAAGCGTCGGACCGATGTAGGTCGTGAGAAAACTCAGGCCGGAATTCGCCGCTCTTCCCACGCTACCGTAAAAAGTCCAGGAGGTGCAGTAAACGGCCAGGGAAAGCGAGTAGATGTAGGGATTCGAAACGAGACTACGGCCTTGCAGCTCTTTCCGTTCAGCGAAATAGGCGACGGAAAAAAGGAGCAGCAGGTAGACAAGAATGATGATCAGTAGCGTCCAGGGAGAAAACAATTATCCGCCGCCGTCCTCTCTCTCGGTAACTTTCGTGGCAAAGTATATCAGCACGATGAACAGCAGCCAGCTGACAAAAAGATACATTGCCAGACCGGACAGGAATATGCTCATCAGAGGCCATCCAAACAACAGCACCCCGATAAAAAACAGGAAAAACCAGACGTCCCGCCCCATCCGAGTTCGTTTTCCTTCCCTCCGGCAGGTTCATCGACTATTGAGACAATGGGCAGCTTGACCGGAGGTTAATATATTAACACATCTCCGGACCAAATTCCATACAGGAAAGGCTTGAATCTGTCTAATTTCAGGCGGGACTTCCGGTAAACAATTTATAGCTCGAGACTGCCCTCCCAGTGGAAATTACAAATCCACCAATTCTTTCTCCCACTGTTGCTACCTTACTGTACGAATATTTGCTATAATTTACGAAGAACGCTGAGCAAACCTTCCTCATCATAACTTCATATTCCATAAATCCTTCTTTCTTTTACAGGGGAACTGATGAGCCAGTATAAATTCGATGTCATTATCGTCGGAGCCGGGCCCGCAGGTATCACCGCTGCCGGCGTCCTCGCCAATGCGGGCATATCCGTTGCACTGCTCGAGGCAGGCGTATATGCAGGCGCTGAAAACTGGTCGGGATGCGTTTACTTTACCGAGAGCCTGGCTGAAAAAGACTGCTTCGGCCGGGAAGCCGTCGAATCCGCCCCCTTTGAACGTCGGGTAACCCGACGCGGGACCCTCATGCACAACGGCCTCGATGTCGTTGGCGTGGAGCTCACTAACACCGATGCGTTTAAAAACTGTTACACTGTGCTCAGACCTGTCTATGACCCCTACTATGCGCATCTTGCCCGCGGGAAAGGTGCGGTTCATATCACCGAAACAACGGTTTTCTCGCTTCTTCGAAAGAGCCGGAGAGTCGTCGGGGTTCAGACAAACCGCGGGCCGCTCTATGCGGACATCGTCTTCATCGCCGAGGGCGACGCGTCCCATCTGGTTCGGTCGGAACAACTCGAACGTATTCCAGAACCTCACTATCTCCAGGGTGTGAAAGCCGTGCTCTTGCTTCAGCCTTCGGACATCGAAAGTCGGTTCAAGCTGAAACCCGGCGAAGGCTGCGCCTACGAGCTGCTTATTCGGAATGCTGCAATCGCCGGAAAGACGGCGAAACTGAATATGAGCGGATTCCTGTATACAAACCGTAACAGCCTGTCTCTGGGATATGTTATTCCGCTGGACAATTTGAAAAAGCATTACCACGGCGATCACGACAGGCTTTTCGAGTGGATGCGGGGCCTTCCTTATATAAAGGAACTCGCCGGAGACACGGAACTATCCGCTTACGGCACTAAACTCATCAGGAGCGGCGGGTGGACCGAGCGGCCTGTCCTGGTCGAAGACGGCCTTGCCGTGGGCGGGGCCTCCGTCGGAATAGGCATTGACATCCCGTTCCCGAATTTCACCGGCCCCGCATCGGCAACCGGTCTTTACTTTGCCCGCGCCGTAAAAGCCATACTGGGCCGCGGCCGTACGCCGGATGCGAAAAATCTCGTGCAGGAATATCTTGCGCCGCTCCAAGCCAGTGTGTACGGCCAAAATGCCCGGTACCTGTCAACCTGGCCGAAGTATTTCGGCAGTTCCTCCGCTCTCTTCGGCAGGACTATCGACATAGTGTGCGGATCAGCGCATTTCCTGTCGAGCGGAAGCTATATTCAGACGGGACGGTTCCTCAGAAACCACATTGTTTCATGGCGTGGGCTAAGAGAATCGCTTTCGGACAACCTGAGGATGATCAGCGCTCTCAGGCTCTGGAATCCGATCATTATATCTGTATTCAACCCAGCAACAGTTGGGCATTGGATTGCCAACATGCTCAGGAAAACACCCACTCCCGACCCGAAGCTCGGTATCCTGCTTCGCATCAACAACAGAACAATCGACCCTTCAGCGTTGTCCTGGCCCGTAAACGCGTTTATCAGGCGGCTCTCGCCCACGGTTCTGCGCGCGCTCAAATTGGTCTATTCCAATGATGGCCAGACGATGGATAAAAAATTCTCGAAGGCCCTTCTAATCATCATGCGCGGTATGAGACTGAGCGACCTCATCATCTTCCCCGTCTTCGGTGCCTCACTCTTTCTAATTTCCCTTGGGACGGTTATATGGGACGCTTTTCGTTTTTACGTGCTTAAAACGCCGGTGGATAAATTTCTGGTCGAGCCGGTTATGGCCTACAGCAAATCTCAGAGAAAAGCGCGGGACCTCGATGCAGTAAAACCTCGTGAAAATCTAGAGGCAAAGCTCGCTTCCAACACCTACCGTGTTGGCTCCCTGTCCCACATAAAAACGCTTTGGCCAAATTCCCTTGCAGCGCAGCCGGAGATGTCCCAGGCAGCACTCTGGTGGGTTTGTCCAGCCCGCGTTTATGTCTATGATGCTCCGCTTACGGGACGCGGCAAGGTAACGGTGAACTACGAAAACTGCATCAAGTGTGAAACGTGCTGGCGCACCGAGCCGGGCCGCGCGCTCTGGGGGAGACATACTGACCACAAACTCATTTTCCGGCCCGAGAGTGAAGCCATATCGCTGCTGTTAGATTCGTTCAGGGATTTTTCTTCGGGGTCCCGCCCTGACCAGACCGAACATGCAAATATACGGGAACTCGATGAAAAAATCTGGTATCTGAGTGACAAAATCAGGATCGAATGCTGGTCAGCATTGAATGCAGCATCGGCGTTCATGGATGCTGTGAAGCGACTCCCCTCCTCCGCAGATAAAAGTAGAAAAGACTGGCCTCTCACTCTTGGAAAACGGCTGACCGAAAAACTCGAGAAACTGGCCGAATCGCTCTCGAATGACGGAAGAAAGGAGTTATCCCAGCTCATCTCGTCGGAAAAAACCGCCATCGATTTGCGATTAATGGAGGGAAGGCTGTTCCACACCTTCTACCGCTGCCGAACGTTGGAGCAACGCCTCTTAACTTGGACAGGGCTGCACGATATTGAACTTCCATGGACGATCGCAAAAACGCAACAAAGCGCCGGTAACATATCTTATGAAGAGGTATCATTCCTCTTTCCGGACCGCGTGGTCAAGCGATGGGAGGAAGAGCCGCTGACAGCAGGAGGGGCCGCAACACTGCACACGTTCATTGCGGAGCACAGCGACTCTCCCCACGAAGCGGTCAGGGCACTCTCAGCAATCAGCCCGGCACTCGGTCTGATTGCTGCACACCAGTTTTCGGCGATCGCGATGCTGAAGTCGGCAGGCATCTTGCTTAATCCCGGGATCTGCGCCGTGGCAGCGGATTCACTCATGATGGATGAGAGCAGTGACAGTGTCCGGATCCAGGGCACGCTGCATCTCGTTCCACTTGCTGCATGCCATACTCTCCTTCTTATCGCGGGAGAGAGGGGAAACGTCGTACCACTCTCCACAACCGGTGTTACGATCACCAGTACGCCGACAATCGGCTTCAGAGCTGCGGCGCTTTCCGATGTTACGCTGGACTGCAGCGTAAATAAAAATGACGTTCTCGTCCGTGGCAATGATGGGGTCCCCGGAGCTTTTTTCTATCTTGCCGTTGCGCTTGGGGCCGCTGATTATCTTTCGCGAAGAGCCGTGGAACACGCGACAGGACGCATTCAGTTCCCGGGACAGATGCTCGATACGGAAGGTCGTGACGGCATCGCGAAACTCGGCGCGGTAAAAGCCATGATCAGCAGGATAGAAGGCTGGCGTTTGCTACTAAAAACGCTCTTTAATTCTTACGGTGAACTCAAGACTCAGGACTCCAACGTCGATCTTCTATATTCAACCCTCGCCGCCACTGCTTTTAGCCCTGAGCCCGGGAGTCTGGGCTACGATGCGGGCCAGGTTTTCGGCGGTTTTGCCTATTCCGAGGATGATCTGCTCTCGAGATTCTACCGCGACAGCGCGCTGTTCCGTTTCCTCCCTCCGGGTTACGGAGCGGCTGCGTCTTTGCATACCCTGTTCCGTTTAAGCGGCAGAGACGGGCCCAGCTTCCAGCCTAATTTATCGATGACTGTTCAGGGAGAGCCGCTGGGAAAACTTGCAAAGCAGCTTGAGGATCTCGATTCCCGCTGCATTGATCTGCGCGAAGACGCGGATCCCTTGCTAGCGGGGCAAGCCAAGGCGCTCGCGATAGGCATCCGCATCGTACTCGATAGAGTTGAGCGTGAACTCGATAGCGGCACAAGCAGTGAAGCCGAAGCAGCCGCGGCAGAAGTGCTGTTGGGACAGGCGGAAACCGTTCTCCGACAAGCTCAATTGTCAGTTGGTCGTGGTCGCGTATCGCCGGCAGCCCTGTTCCCTATTGAACCGGCCTGTCCCGAAGTCGCTCTGGACAGTGACTACGAAACCTTCTGCACGTCTCCGGGAGTTCCTCACGCCTCAGGCAGCTTTCTGATGAACGTCTTTGATCGCTCCCCCCGGTTCGTACCTGAAATTCAGTTGCACGATCCCCGTTTGCGTGCGCAGTGGTTTTCGCTTACCGACTGGTTCAAAAGAAACTGTCGTGATAAAAATTTCGGCGGCCTCTCCATAGAGCGAGCAATTGAACGGGACCACCGAGTGCCCGATGAGGTTATCGCGGCAATAAAAGAACACAAATGGCTCGCGACCTATATTCCGCAAGCCGAGAGCGGACTCGGCTGGCATAAGGCCGAATATTATATCCTCAACTCAGCAGCAGGCACTTTCGGAGACGCGGCAATCAACCTGTTCATCATGGCTAGCACAAGCATCGGCACCACACCGATCCTCCTTGGGCTGGAAGACGAGCTGCCTCGCGTGAGTGAAGAACTCGCGCCACTAGCGCATGACTCCCGGCAATTGGGCGAAATCGGCTTGCGGATCGAGGGAGTAATCAAGTCCTTTTCCTCCCCGGATTCCGCCTGGATCAGGAAAGAGTTTGACGCCATCATGAAACTCATAGACGACCGCATCCGCCATACACGTGTGGTCAAGTATCTGAGCGCCAATTTCCTGAGAGCCTTTTACAGTGCCGGCATTGCCGGACAACGCGGGGATATCAACGGCTTCATGATCGGCCTCAAACATGCAATGGAGTTGTTCGAACATATCATGCCCGACGTACGTGCCGCGCTCGACGAACTGCCCCGCCGGGAGCGATGCCATAAACTTTTCTTAAGCTATCTCGGCCACGGCGGCGTGAGCGCCTTCGCCTTGACCGAACCCACGGCAGGATCCGATTCTGGCGGCGTCAAGACCACGGCGAGACTCTCGGCCGCGAGGCTCACTCCGCTTGACGATGGGAGATATTCTTTCCTTGTTGACGAAGCAGATGAAAAGAGCGTCCGGTTCCTAATCCATGCGGACAAACTCCTGTTCACAGACCAGGGCATCGCATACCGCACGCCCGATGGACAACCCTCGCTGATTCAATACGACCGGTATGACTACACCACTGACAAGGGCGTCCGGTATTTCCTGTACAAGGAAAATATATGCGAGTTTCACGACATCGGCCAGCCGCGGGTGAAGGGCACTAGCTTGGTGTATGAATATTACCGCCTGACTGGCGCTAAGATGTGGATCACCAACGGCAGCATTGCCACCCAGTTCTGCCTCTTTGCACTAACGGAGGAGGGTGTAACCGGCTTCCTCGTGGACCGCCACAGCGAAGGGCTCAAGGTTGGTGCCGATGAAAAGAAGATGGGTCAGCGCGGTTCGCCTACAAACGAGATCTCGATCGACAATGTCCGAGTCCCGCGCGAAGCCGTGATCGGGTACGAGGGCCACGGACAGGTTAACGCACTCGAAACGCTGAATGTGGGGCGATGCGGTCTCGCCGTTGTCTCTGGAGCTCTCATGCATAAGCTGCTCGATGAAGCGCGCATGCAGCTCGTTCCTTCGCCCGATCGGGATACGCTGCTCGGCGAAGCCGCCGCAATCCTCTTCGGGAGCGAGTCTCTTGCCTTCTATCTCATTGGCCTCTTTGACCGCCCCCACGAATCGGTGCGCATGGAGTCGGCCATTGCCAAATACGCCTGTTCCGAGGACATCCACGAACTCCTCTCGCTCGTAGAATATGCTTTTGGCCCTCAAGGACAGACCGAACATTTCCTGCTTGAAAAAGCACGGCGTGACGCGCGCATTCTTACCATCTACGAAGGTACGAACGAGGTGCAGCGCTTTTTGATCCTTCGTGACCTGATAGCCCAGGCGCAGACATGGCCCGAGCTGACCGCCCAATCGGGAGATAGAAACGCTCAGTTGCTTGCAGAATGGAAAAACGGGATCCGGACATTCGTGAAAGAAGCGGGCGACCTGCTCGGCGATGCGTCATGGTCCGACGCCATGTTCCAGCCAGCCCTGTTCCCCCTCGCGGAGATGGCGGGAGAAGTTCTACGTCTCGAATGCATTTATTACAGAATGGAATGGCTCGATCAGCGAAGAACACTTCTCGATCAGTCCGATCCTAAATATGTTCCTGCGTTGCTTATCGCAGGAGAACGTGCTGCTGAACGCACGATCGCCCGCCTTGCGACAATCAAGGACCGCTTTGAACAAGCGTGGGGGCAGGTAAAGGAGAACATTGATCTTGCCGAAGTGCGCGCAGCGGATGCAGCGCTTGACCGGGCATCATTGCAAGTGGAAACGGTCTTCAGGTCGAGAGCTACTCTCAAGGCCCAACTCAGAATACTCTGCATTCTTCGGCCCGTTGCCGATCTGTCACCGAAGCCGAGACTGGAGCACGGTTCAATCAAAGAAATCGTCGAGATCATTGATCCTTTTGATCTCTCCGGTTTCATACAAGCTCTTTCACTCAAAGCGGGAAACAATAAAAAGGTCATCATTGATGCGCTTCTTATAGGAAACGCCGGACGGGAACAACTCCTTCGCTCAACAGCTGGCGCTGGAGACCACCTCATCCGGTTAAACTCTGAGGACGCGACTCTTGGGGAAATCACAAGCGCGGTGCGTAGTCTCGAAGTCGTGAACCAATATGACGTTATTACCATAGGCTCCATCTGCCTGAATGGCGAGCAGGGAACGGGCGCCTACCTCGCAGGCGCTCTCGCGAGAACACATTACCGGAAGACGCGGCTCTTGACCCGTCCTGATGGAATGGGTCTGGAGCGCATTGCTCCACCGGCCGTACTCAGCATCACCGAGGTTACTCACGCGTCTGAACAGGATATCAATACGACCGTGGCAGCGACCTTCGCGCACATCGTGGTGATTAATCCCTCTACTCGATCCGCAGCGGCAAGGGCGCCGCGGTTCGAGCGGCTGGCGGGAGTTGCTGCTGCGAAAGTAACAATTACCACGGTACAGGCTGCCGCGGAATATATCAACAACTATGCTGCCAACGCGCGTTCGGCGCAAGCGGAAGAATATCACGGAGAAATTGTCCGGGGCAGGTTGTCTGATGACCACGCGATTTGGGCAATTCTCGACCCTTTCGAGCAGAACGCCAATTCTGCGATCCTTCGGGCAGCTAGGGGAATTGCCGATGGTTTCAGCAGATCGATGAATGCCGTCATTGCCGCTCCGAGGGGATCCTGGCCCGAGCTGATTGGACTGGCGCGCGCGAATGGGGCTGACGGAGCTTTCTGCCTCGACACCGCAAATAGTATGCTGTCTATCGAGGGGAAGGAAGAACTGCTTCGCATCATCACCAAGGCATCGGATAAACCGCTGGTTCTGGGCGGTGCCTACTGGCTCGACGCCTTTGGTGTTGTTGCCGGTCAACTAGCTACCGCAGGAAAGTATGTACACGTTTATGGGAACGTCGCGTCGATTGTACAACAGGGGGACCGCTCTATAACACTTTCAATGGCCGCCTATGACAACAGGCTCATCAGAAAAGAGCGACTAGGCGAAGAATCGGCATTCATGACCATTCCCCGGGACGCCGAATTCGGCGCACAGGAGATTCGGAAAGGTTTAACCGCTGTTGTGCTCGATTATCCTCTAGAAAGGGAGTGGCTTATGCCTCTCCCGCCTGCGGCACTGCCCACACTGGCGCTAGCCGACATAATCATTGACCTCGGGTACGGCATCAGGGACCGTGCAGGATTTGAGCTGGCACTGGAACTCAAGAAAATGCTGGAAACACGGGGTCTCGCGCCATTGTTCGGCGCAACGCGAAAAGTCACGCAGGATTTAAAGCTCCTGCCTCTTGATGCGCAGATCGGTCAGACCGGTATTCGGGTGAACCCGAAGCTCATCATCGCCCTGGGCATCTCGGGAGCGCCGCAACACATAGACTATGTGGGGACTCGGGCCGAGATCCTCTGCTTCAACAAGGACCCTGATGCGCCGTTGATGAAGCTGACCCGGCCTGCTCCGCGGGTTCATCCGATCATGGGAGATCTTTTCGTTACGGTGAGGGCGCTAATCGAGGAACTGGAATAATGCAGTCCCTTCGCCTTACGGCTGATTGGTCAGACCATGCTTCATTTTATAACGGAAAGTTCGTCCTTTTCACCCAGACCGCCTTTTTTCTATTTTCGAAATAATTTGATTCCAGTAACGACGGACCTATGCTCTGTTACAGGGTCTGCGGGATATTTTCTCCCACATCTCATTGTCGATTTCATCGATATATTCTTTAATTGAGAATTCCTTGCCGCACGCCGTGCAGCGAAATATTACGGCTCGTCAGCCGATCCGAAGATCAACCTTCTTGCCACAAATTTTGCATTTCATATTTGGCATAGAGCATGGGGCAAGAGCAGGAATAACAAGGCGGCGTACTCTCCGGTTAACCGGTTGCGTTCCACCTTATACACTCTGTGTATTGCTTATTCCACAATATCGAGCTTGATCGACAGTTCCCGGAGCTGCGCCGGAGACACGCGCGAAGGCGCCTCGGTCATGACGCAGACCGCCTTCTGCGTCTTCGGAAATGCAATAACGTCGCGGATGGACTGTGCGCCGGTCAATATAGCCGTGATCCGGTCAAGGCCGAAGGCCAAACCGCCATGTGGCGGGGCACCATACTCGAGTGCCTCAAGAAGGAAACCGAATTTCTTTCGTGCTTCGTCCTCCGCGATATTCAGTAAATCGAACATCCGCGACTGCACCTCGGACCGGTGGATGCGGATGCTGCCTCCGCCGATCTCCGACCCATTCAGGACGATATCATAGGCCTTGGCCTTGATCTTGAGCGGGTCAGTCGTCATGAATTCCAGGTCCTCATCCCTCGGCGCGGTAAAGGGATGGTGCATGGCATCGTAGCGCTTTTCATCCGCGTTCCATTCCACCAGCGGGAAATCGGTGACCCAAAGGAAGTTCAACTTGCTTTCATCGATGAGTTTCAGCCGTCTACCCATGAGCAGGCGCAAATAACCTAGCGTGTCCGCCACAATCCTGGGGCTGTCGGCAATGAACATCATGAGGTCGCCCGGTTTTGCGTCGAGCCGCTCGGCAATGGACTTGACCTGCCCGTCCTTGAAAAACTTCGCGATCGGAGAATCAAAACCCGATGCAGAAACCTTGATCCAGGCCAGGCCCTTTGCTCCGAAAACCTTCGCTTCGTTCGTCAGATCGTCCACTTCCTTGCGCGAGAGGCCTGCCATGCCGGGAGCAGCAAAACCCTTCACCTTGCCGCCGAGTTCCACGGCCTGAAGAAACACCTTGAAGTCCGACGCTCTTGCAATATCGGAAATATCTTTGAGTTCGAGCCCGAAGCGCGTGTCCGGCTTGTCAGATCCGTAACGGTCCATTGCTTCATGGTACGGAAGCCTCGGGAAAGGCATCGGGATCTCGAAGCCTTTGACTTCCTTCACGACCTCCGCCAGCAACTGCTCCATAAGGGCGATGATGTCGTCTTCGTCGACAAAAGACATTTCGAGGTCGATCTGGGTGAACTCGGGCTGACGGTCGGCACGCAGGTCCTCGTCACGGAAGCATTTTACAATCTGGTAGTAGCGTTCAAAACCTGCCACCATGAGGATCTGCTTAAAAAGCTGGGGAGACTGCGGAAGCGCGAAGAACATGCCGGGATTCACCCTGCTCGGGACGAGATAGTCACGCGCCCCCTCGGGAGTGCTCTTCGTGAGGAACGGCGTTTCAATGTCGATAAACCCATTGCCGTCAAGAATGCGCCGTGCGGTCTGCGTAATCACGTGGCGTGTTATGAGCGTTTTCTGGAGGCTCGGTCGCCGGAGATCGAGGTAGCGGTATTTGAGCCTCAGCATCTCGGCTACGTCGGTCTGGTCCTCGATCATGAATGGCAGGGTTTTAGCAGTGTTCAAGATCCGGAGATCGCTCACCACAATCTCGATTTCTCCGGTCGGAAGTTTTTCGTTTATTGTATTGCCGGGACGTAGCGAAACCGTTCCGGTAACGGCAAGCACGTATTCGCTCCTGATGTCGTGCGCCAGTTCGTGGGATTCAGACGATGTTTCCGGATTCAAGACAACTTGAGTAATACCTCCGCGGTCCCTGAGGTCCACGAACACGAGCCCGCCATGGTCCCGTCTCGTATGCACCCATCCCATGAGTGTCACAACAGCGCCAACATCCTTTTTCGTGAGCTCCCCACAGGTATGCGTCTTTTTGTGAACTTTCACCGTTTAACACCCCTTTTAAAAATCCTTATGACGCTGAGGCCCAGAGACACAGAAGGAATAGAATCACAATGTTCTTAATCATTCAACATAATCCCTGTCTTTCAGAATCCGAAAGAAAAAATTCGGACGAAAGAGTTTATAAACCTGCATTCTGTTTTTCTTTTGTTGACCATGATTACTCCACAGTAACGCTTTTCGCCAGGTTCCTCGGCTGGTCTACGTCCGCTCCGAGCAGCACTGCGATGTGATACGCGAGAAGCTGGAGCGGAACGGTCATCAGAATCGGCATAAGCAGCTGGTTTGTATCCGGAATGGCTATGGAGTGATGTACCTTTTTTATTATTTCCTTGTCACCCTCGGTCGTGAGGGCGATGACGATACCGCCCCGCGCTTTAACCTCCTCGATATTCCCCAGGATTTTTTCATAGACGCTGTTCTTCCCGGCGAGCACCACGACAGGAAGATTTTCGTCGATTAGAGCAATCGGCCCATGCTTCATCTCTCCGGCCGGATAGCCTTCGGCATGGATATAGGAAATTTCTTTCAGCTTGAGCGCACCCTCAAGCGCCACCGGGAAGTTGGGTCCCCGGCCAAGATAAAGAAAATCAGTAGCCTTGAAATAGTGTTTGGCGATCACGGCGATGCTTTCATCTGTCTCAAGGCAACGCTCAACCAGGGAAGGCACGTGTACAAGATCGGTGAGATATTTTTTCAATTCATCCGAAGAAAGACTGCCGCGCAGACCGCCTAGGTAAAGCCCGAAAAGATAGAGCGCCGCCAACTGGGCGGTAAAGGCCTTGGTGGATGCCACGCCGATCTCTGGACCGGCGTGGGTGTAAATCACCCCCGTTGCCTCCCGGCTCGCCGTTGACCCCACCACATTACAAATGGCTACAACGGTCGCCCCCCGTTTCTTCGCTTCACGCATGGCCGCGAGCGTGTCCGCGGTTTCTCCTGACTGAGTAATGGCGATAAGCAGGTCTTCCTTACCTACGAGCGGGCTGCGGTAGCGGAACTCCGATGCGATATCCACTTCGGTCGTGAGCCGAGCAAGCTCCTCGAACATGTACTTACCCACCAGCCCGGCGTGCCACGAAGTCCCGCAGGCAACGATGAATATTTTTTTGAGCTTTTTAATCTGGTCGGACGCGAGGCCGATCTCCTCAAGATGGATAACGCCGGTCTCCTGCGAGATCCTGCCTCTTATAGTATCCATGATGGCGCGCGGCTGCTCGTAGATTTCCTTGAGCATGAAATGACGATATCCGCCCTTCTCAGCCATGACGGGGTTCCACATGACCCGTGTGATTTCCCGGGTAATTGCCGCCCCTTTAAGATCGGTGATGCGTACTCCCTCATTGGTAAGGATCGCCATTTCATCATCGTTCAGGAACAATACGTCCCTGGTTCGGTGGAGAATTGCGGGGATGTCGGAGGCGAGAAAAAACTCGCCATCACCGAGGCCGACCACGAGGGGGCTTCCCTTGCGTGCGCCCACCACGATATCAGGGTCCCGCTCGTCGATGACGGCGATAGCATAGGCGCCTTTCAGAAAACGAGTCGCTTCGCGCACCGCTTCCTCCAGTGCCACTCCCTTTTGAGCAATACTATCGATCAGGTGCGCGATGACCTCCGTGTCCGTTTCTGAGTGGAAGATTCGTCCCTGGGCCTCAAGCTGTTTCTTGAGTGTTGTATAATTTTCGATGATGCCGTTATGCACGACCACGATGCTACCGGCGCGGTGCGGATGGGCATTTTCCTCCGACGGTCTGCCGTGAGTAGCCCATCGCACATGCCCTACACCAACCTTCCCGGTCAACGTTTCATTGCGCAAGACGGTCTCGAGGTTGTGGAGTTTGCCCACGGCCCGCCGGACTGCGATCTTCCCGTTTTGGAGGACGGCCACACCTGCCGAATCATAGCCGCGGTACTCAAGCTTTTTAAGGCCCTCGATCAGGATCGGGACCGCCGGCTCCTTGCCGATGTAACCGATAATACCGCACATTGGTTGCTCCCTTCGAATGGCATGCAAGACTGGAAATCGGAAAGATACAATTGATGGATTCGTAAAAAAAGATCATCTGTTCGCTGCCGAGCCTGTTCTGGCCAGGCTAACGCCGGGGAGAATCCTTCTATTAGATACCATGCTAAAAAGAAGCGCTTTCAAACGCCCCCAGCTATTGCCAATGCGCCGGGTCAGACGGAATAACGCCAAACACAGACTTGCAGAATTTTCTGTGATACCACATCATTGAGTCGGAAACATTTCCGCTTTCTACCTGACGGCCGTACTTTCAACCGGCAATGTTCAATGCTTTTTCTGCTTCAATTTTCGTCTGCGTTTAGCGAAGCCGTCGCGAATTTCCTGGGGTACGCGGCTTATGGCCAAGGCATCCGCGGGAACATCGCGAGTTATCGTAGTGCCTGCAGCAATAAGAGCGCCGCGGCCGATCGTTACCGGAGCGATGAGCTGCGCGTCGCTGCCTACAAAAACGCCATCTTCGATCACCGTGCGATATTTGTCATAACCGTCGTAGTTGCAGGTGATGACGCCTGCGCCGATGTTTACCTGCTTTCCTACGATTGAATCTCCGATGTATGAAAGATGGTTCGCCTTGCTCCCTGCGCCGATGGTCGATTTCTTCAGCTCGACAAAATTCCCGATTCGCGCCCCCTCACCGATAACCGATCCAGGCCGAAGGTGTGCAAAGGGGCCAATCGACGCGCCTGAGGAAATGTCACTTTCCTCGATGACCGAATTGTCTTTAACCGTCACGCTCTTCGCGATAACACTGTTACGGATCCGCGAACCCGGATAGATTATACATCCATCCCCTATTTTTGTTGTCCCTTCGATCCTGACGTTCGGGTAAAGCACGACATCGCGGCCCAGGAGAGATTCGGTTCCGACGAATGTCGTGTCCGGATCGAGCATGGTAACGCCTTCAGTCATCCAACGACTGTTAATGCGCTGTTTCATAACGGCCTCGGCGCGGCTCAAATCGTAACGGGAATTCACCCCCATTACTTCGTTGGAGTCCTCGCAGAACAGCGCGGCAACGGCACGCTTCTTCTTTCTGGCCAGCGATATCGCATCGGGAAGGTAATACTCTCCCTGCGCGTTGTTCTTTCCCAGAAGCAACAGAGATGAAAGCAGGAAATCCTGTTCAAAGCAGTAGATTCCCGCGTTAACTTCACGGATTTTCCTCTGCGTAGCGGTTGCGTCCTTTTCTTCTACAACGCGCATGACGCCTGATTTTCCACGTACTACCCTGCCATACCCGAAAGGGTTTTCAACTTGAGCGGTGACGAGCGTCACCTCCACGCGGTTCCTCTGGTGGAGGTTGACCATCGCCTTCAGTGTTGCACTCGTCAGTAGCGGAGTGTCGGCGCAGAGGATCACGATCGGCCCGGATTGTCCGGCGATGGCGCCAATTGCCTGCTGAACGGCGTGGCCTGTTCCAAGCTGTTCTGTCTGGAGCACGATCTCAATGCCATCATCGCCGACGGCATTCCTTACCTTATCCGCCTGGTGCCCCAGCACGACGATGATTTTCTCGGGAACCAGCCCTGATGCGGCATTCAAAACGTGCCGAATCAGCGGCAGCTCCGCTACCGGGTGGAGTGCCTTGGCAAGGCTGGACTTCATGCGCGTACCAAGTCCCGCGGCAAGAATGATGACTGTCGGCTGCACGTGCTACACCTCCTGGGGAGGGTTTCTCAGTTTGTTCGCCCTAATTTCATCCATGGGCACGAGGCCCAGGGAAATGATAAACTTCATTCCCTGTTCCACGGTCATGTCGAGCCGTTTGACCTCGATCTCGGGCAGGATGAGAAGAAATCCTGCGGTCGGGTTCGGCGTCGTCGGAACAAAGACCGTCACGAACCTTCCGGACAGGCCAAGAGATACGCCCTGCGTTTCACCGGTCATGAAACCCACGCTCCAGCAACCCTTACGGGGATATTCAACAAGGGCAACACCGTGGAATTGGTGCTTCATGGAAAACGTTTCCATGACCTGCTTGACGGTAAAGTAAACACCGCGGACGAGGGGGACTCTATGCAGTAAATCATCGCTTATACTGACAATCCGGCTGCCCACATAATTGGCGAAAAGGACACCCGTGAACAGGACGAAGAGAATGAGCGTAACGATCCCCAGGCCGGGGACCCTTCGCCCCAGTAAATGAGCAGGCAGGTCGCCCAGGATGCCGTCGATCACAGTGAGAAGTGCAGTAAGTACGTAATAAGTCGCCCACACCGGCAGGATGACGAGAAGGCCGGTAATGAGGTATTTTTTTAAAAAAACCTTGATTTTTTTCACGTTTATAATTCTACTGATTTTACTTTGAGGTTGCAAGCTTTTTTTCAGATAAGCTCATGCAAATTGGGATGTCTCAAAAAGAAATGCCTTCCGAAAGAACGCGGAAAACCTCTTAGAATGGGGAAATACTACCAGAGTGGCACCATCCGCATGTTCACACCATCATTTCCAGTCAGGAACCCAACGATCTGTGGCATTGACAACGCTCTTCCCCATCCAGAAAGAACCGCCAAACGAACTTCGGAATCACTTATTTCTATTCCCAAGGCTGGTTATCGGTCAAAAATCGGAACATTGCATGATATTATCGAGGTGCACCTGGGGAAGTCATCTATTAAGTCTGTTTGTCACGCAATGCAACTAACTAAGATCGGGGCTCCAATATCGAATATCTAATTATTCATCTGGGGCGGGTGAAACAACCCGGATAAGCAGAAACCGGAAAAAACTACTGCCACATATGCCGTTCAAAACGCCGCAAAAAAAAGAAAAGCGTTTTTTTAAACACTTCTTTAATATTCTCTCCGTGCTCTCCGGGATCTCCTGAGGCTCTCTTGCGTATATTTTTGATTCTTTCGTTTCTCAAGGCAGACTCGATCCGTCTCTGCAGTCTCAAATACTCGTCGATGAACAATTACGGGTCGAAATAATACGTCCGATCTCTCTGCCTGCTCTTGCTCGGGCCGTGAAACTACGGTACCACCTCGATAAATCCGTCCATACCCCGATCCTTATGGCTTTTAAACCACAACAGCTTTTTGTCGCATATCATCTCATATTTCCCGACCATCGTGGGTGTGAACGTGATCGTCTGCCAGTCCTTACCTATGTCTGTTATAAAGTCAATCCCTGCCTTCGGAGCTTTCACGGCGATATCATGGGGGATGTACCCCGGCGCTTTCTTGACTTTGAGCTCCACAGGTACGCTCACTTTTACAATGATGTAATTGGGGTCAAAATAGTAATCTCCGCCAATGACTTCAACGTGCTGAACACCATCGGTTCCAATGGTAGCGACAAAACGATTTTCCGACCCCATCGAGTGATCGTGCCCAGTTTCCTTTGTCTCGTTTTTTCCTTCAGCTGCCAGCGTCGGTCTTGTTTCCTGGATCACCGCACCTGCGGCATCCGCTTTGGTTTCCTGATTTGTCTCCTGACTGTAGACTTTCAATGATAACGGCATGATTAATGCGATAGCAAATGCAACAAAGATAATCTTTGCATACCTCATTGGCTCCTCCTGAGATTGGGATATTAATTTCTTTTATTCAAGTATAGCACTTAAGTAGCTGACTTGCCCGATCTTCATGGATCTGCAAGACCAGCACATTGTGGAGAAAATCTCAGTTCATGTTATTCTAGCTGACCGATAATACGCTATTAAGAAGTTCTTTTCCGCAACGGTATGGACAGTTATTCTTGAATTCTAGTATCCTGCGCAGGTTAATAAACAAGCATAAATCATGGCCATATAAGGAGCTTTTGCCGGATACTATGTTTGTGAGCTCGCAACTCTTCCTGCTTCTGTAGATCCTAACGATACCTGTGCGGTGCGCCTTGGGATAGCCGTCTTGTATGACGGTTTCGAGTCTCCCTATGAATAGTTGGCCATGACATTGCGCCCCCTCACCTCTTTTTTGATCACGGCAGGATCTGCTCCCCTCAAGAAAACTGCAACTGAATCGCCGCGAAGGCGTTCATGGCGATTATACACAATATAGAATAGAGAAGCTTATCCGTGGCTGTCAAGAAACATCACTACTCGGATAAATCTGCCTCTACATCGAGATAAATCTGGACCTCTTTTCCCGCAACCAGCCCTCCTCCCTCCATGGGCTCGCTCCCCCACAGAATTCCGAAATCCTCGCGATTGACCGTGGTCGTGCCGGAAAATCCGACGGTGATTTCATCTCCATAGGGATTCCTTCGTGGCCCCGCATATTCACCCTCAAACGTAACCGGCAGCGTTGTGCCGTGGATTGTCAGGTTGCCGCTTATGCGGCAGCGATTGTCCAAGAAAAAATCGATTGACGAGCTCTTAAATTCAATGGTCGGGTACTTCTCCTGGTCGAAAAAATCGGCTGCCAGAAGGTGTTCATCGCGTTTCTTGATTCCCGTATTCACGCTGGCAACATCGATCTCAACATCAACCGCTGCTCGCGACTTGTCAACAGGATCAAATTTGATGGTACCCTTGATATTCGAGAACTGGCCGCGTACATAAGCGAGAGCCATGTGCCTAATTGCAAAGGCCGCACAAGAATGGTCCTGATCAATCGTCCATTTAGCCATGATTGCTCCTCCTCTTCATGCCTCTTTGTAACAATTATACACGTTGTTGAGGATCTCTGCTTTTTCACCAGACTTATATAATATTTCCGAATATATTCTTCTCTATTGCCAAACTGATGTTCAGAGATTTATAATAGTTCGTCCATTTCGGCAAGGGGGAACTTATGGTGAGCAGAAAAGCAGTCGCTCTCATATCGGGCGGCCTAGACAGCGTACTAGCGGCCAAGATCATCATGGAGCAGGGTTTCGACGTGGTCGGGCTTTACTTCACGTCCCCTTTTTCCAAGAGTTATGGAAATGAGAAGGAAACCCATGCCGCCCGCGTATCAAAAGCCATCGGCATCGACCTCCGCGTCATCGATATGGGGCAGGACTATATCGACCTGGTCAGGAAACCTGTTCACGGCTACGGAAAGAACATAAACCCCTGCATCGACTGCAAAATTTTCATGCTCTGGCGAGCAAAAGCAGTCATGCAGGAGTTGTATTCTCCCTTCGTGGTCACTGGCGAGGTACTGGGGCAACGGCCCATGTCGCAACGACGTGACACGTTTCATGTCATCGAGCGGGACGCGGATATGTGCGGCATGATCCTTCGTCCGCTGTCGGCAACCCTTCTGCCACCGACCAAAGCTGAACAGGACGGCCTCATCCGGCGGGAAACACTACTGGGAATCAGCGGTCGATCGCGTACTGTGCAGATGCAGCTCGCTGAACGGTATGGCATCCGCGGTTATTCCACGCCCGCAGGCGGCTGCCTGCTGACGGACAAGAATTTTTCTGAAAAGTTGCGCGACCTTTTTTCCGAAAGGCAGGTTGTGGCTTCCGATGATGTAAGGCTGCTCACTATGGGACGTCACTTCCGATTCGATGGGGGTAACAAAATCGTCCTTGGCCGTGATAACAAAGAGAACAGTATGCTCATCGATCTGGCGCCGCGCGGGTATCATCTGTTCGTGCCCCAAGGATTTCCAGGCCCCGTCGCCCTGCTGAGCGGAACCCCTACCCAGGACATCAAACATACCATCGGACGTCTTATTATTACATACAGTAAACACGTCCCCGGCCGCACGTTCCTCATCCGTTACGGCAATGATATCTTCGACCCCGGAGAACCGCTCCCCATAAACGGTTACCCCTTAAAGAGGGTCGGAGCGGAAAACTGATCGGTCCTTTGGCAAATCATCTTTTTCCCAGACAGCCTTCGCCCCCCCTCACTTTCGATGCCGAAAAAACCCCGCTGTTCATCAAAGCATGATACACTATTGGCATCCTCCCCAGTCTGAGGGCCGACACGTCGGCATTGATTAGAACACCGCATTGTTTGCAAACATAGAGGCCGCGATGCACGCGGCTAGACTTTTGTCGTGTAGTACATATGCAACGAGTCTGGCTCGTGTAATTCTCCTCTATCTTTACAGCTCCCCGAACTGAAAGAATTTAGGAGGACGATAGCCCCTGACCATGGGATGAAACATCTTGCCGACCCCCTGCTTGCACGGATGGGGTTACATCCCTCTGTCCAGTCGGTGAGTTGGCTGCTCTTAAGCAGCACTTTGGTGAATGGCATCTTCAACAGGTCAGCTTCTCCTCTAAAACCAGGCGGTTGGCCTTTGGATCTCCTTTCTCACAGAGAGCGAACCACGATTTATATGATTCTTCACTACTGCCTGAGCACTTTGTGAGTTCAGCCTGCGATACCAGAGGGACGTTCTTGCTAAATAGCGACATCGAGGTCAGCGTAGGTGGATATATCGCCGGTGGGTGTCCTAGATTTTCCTTGTATGCCACACGGCGGTCTTCCAACGCATCAGGGAGGCGAAGAGACGTCCACCTGTTACTAAAACACTGTTTATCCGTTTGCTCCGCAACCAGCGTCATATATCTCCGCCTTGAATAGATGAGGGTTTATAGCGTGGATGATAATCAGCGCACCGCCCGCGTCTTAACAGGAAGTCGCGGAGCTGCACTGCTCCAGCAGAGAGGTCTGCATGCCAATCATTACCACTCAGGTGGTCACGAGCTATCTCGAGGCATTCTATGCCGGTCCGGTTCGCATTCTCTCCATGACGACGGAAGGGAAGCAAGAAGCCAGCAAGGGCCTCAAGGCATTTGGCTACGGCGCGCCGCTGTTCATTGAGTTTGAAGTCAACAATCAGCGAAAAAAAGTCGTGCTCGAAACCATGGCGCCTTCAACCTATGGGCACGATCATTTTTCGGACCGTGCCCAGGCGATCCTGTGGGAACATTCCGCCTTCAACAACCTTCCCGGTCATGTTCGTTCTCTTGATTGCGGGGCATTTCTCGAATCGGGCGCCATTATTTCGACGGGCAACGCGGAGGAGTTCTTCCTGCTTACTGAATTTGTTGCCGGGAAGGGATATTTTAAGGACCTTGACCACATCAGGAACACAGGCGTGGCAACGGACGATGATTTGAACCGTGTCCAGGCACTTTCCGATTTTCTCGTTGGAATCCACGTGCGGAAACTTGACGATCCCGGACTCTACACGCGGAGAATCCGCGATTTGTTGGGCCACGGCGAGTGCATCATGGGGCTCATCGACAATTATCCCGCAACGTTCGAATTCATTGACACGACGCTCCTCCGGAAGATCGAGCAGCAGTGCGTCGAGTGGCGCTGGCGCGTTAAAAGCTGCGTCCACCGACTCTGCCAGGTGCACGGCGACTTTCACCCGTGGAACATCCTTTTCCGAGAAGGGACTGATTTTACGTTGCTGGATCGATCGCGGGGTGAATGGGGAGAACCAGCCGACGATACAACTTGCCTCAGCATCAATTACCTCTTCTCATCGCTCCTGCGGTCCGGGAAGCTCGAAGGCGCTTTTGAAAAGATGTTTTTCCTGTTTTGGGACAACTATCTCGGCAAGACGAACGACCGGGAGATGCTTGATGTTGCCGCTCCATTTTTTGCCTGGCGCGGGCTGGTCATCGGTAGCCCGGTTTGGTATCCACACCTGCCTCCGGGTGTTAGAAGATCTGTTTTTAATTTCATACAAAATGTTTTGGCGGCTGGGAGGTTCGATCCAACGGACGTGAACAGGTACCTCAAATGAATACTAAGCAGGGTTTTGCAGTCTGGATAACCGGGATTCCGGCGTCGGGCAAGAGTTCCATAACAAGAGAACTCGTAAAAAAACTGAGAGAGCTAAGCATCGCCGTGGTCGTGCTCGAATCCGATGAAATGCGCACTATCCTGACCCCCAAGGCGACTTACGGCCCCGAGGAACGCGACCGATTCTACCGGACCCTCGTGTTGATCGGTGAGATGATAACGCGAAGCGGGATATCCGTGGTTTTCGACGCAACGGCGAACAAGCGATATTACCGAGACTATGCCCGTTCACGCATTATAAAATTTGCAGAAGCATACGTACGCTGTTCCCTCGATGTCTGCATAAAGCGTGATCCCAAGGGAATATATGAGCGGGCCGCGGCAGGCGAAACAACGACCGTACCCGGCATACAATCACCTTATGAACCGCCTCTGAATGCCGAAATCACCCTGGATGGACAGGACGCCCCGGAAAGCGGTGCAGACATGATTCTTGCTGCACTAAAAAAATTAAACTACATATAAACACTTTTTTACTCCCTATTTGCGAAACTCATTTGACTGACCATGGCAGGTCCTATAGAATAGTGCCATGGGAAAAAAAGTAACTTATGAACGATGGATAAACCTGTTCTTACCGGACAACTGGAATGAACGGGAAGAGATGGGATTTATCATGCTTGAGAAGGATGGCTGGCCTGGTATGGTACAGCTTTCTTTCATCGAGCGAAATGAAACAAGACTTCCGCCCGCAGAAGCGGCAAAAGTTCTTCTTGAGGATACTTTGGAGGAACGGGACGTTCCCTTTCCCCGGGAAGCGGTAAAGGTTGAAGACCGGGGAGACCTGGGCATAGCCAGCCTTGATTATACGTTCAAGTCTGAGCAGGAACCCACCCATTGGCGGATCTGGTTTCTCGTCGACAAGACCCGTGCTCTCATGGCGGCCTATATCAGCAACCCCGACAACGATATACCTTACCTCGACGAGGCCTCGCGTATCGTTGCTGATATCGAGTTCATCCAGTCTACGAACGATTAATTATCCGAACAAACAGTCGAGTATTTTTCAAAACCGTAACAAACGCAGGGGAGCGTTAGCCCTGATGGGAACACACCGCTGCTGCAACTTCCCTTCAGTTCTCCTGAAGTCCGCCGAAGGGTAACTCTAGGGTTTTTTAAAAAACCGATCCACGTCGTGTTTCTGACATCTACACAGACCCCTCTCACATCCTCATACCAACAATAAGGGCACTGCAGCCAGTGGGCGAAGGTAAGAATATTTCCCCCCCGCTCCAGTGCCTGAGATATACACATCCTTGTTTCTGATGATTGACGAGAACGAGCGAAGCCGATTTATACGTATTCACGCAGCAATTTGCTTCGGGCAGGGTGGCGCAGTTTCTTGAGCGCCTTGATTTCGATCTGACGGATGCGTTCACGGGTTAGATTAAAGTACTTGCCGACCTCTTCAAGAGTGTGTTCGCTGCCGACACCGATGCCGAACCGCATGCGGATAATTTTCTCCTCCCGTTCGGTCAGCGATGAAAGGACCTGCTCTATGCGGTTCGCTGCCTCGCTGTTTTCCAAAGTCTTGAAAGGAGAAACCGATTTTTCGTCTATGATAACGTCTTTCAGCTCCTTCTCTTCCGAGAGAATCGGCGTCTCTAGGGATACTGGCTCTTGAATGGCCCGCAGGATCTCATTCACCCGCACTACCGAGAGTCCCATAATCTTGGACACCTCTTCGGGTGAGGGTTCCCGTCCTTTCTCCCTCATGAACTTCGTATAAATGCGGCTGATGCGTGTGCTCTCTTCGATCAGATGGACGGGCAGACGAATCGTGCGTGCCTGATCGAGTATGGCGCGGGTAATCCGCTGTCTGATCCACCAAGTGGAATAAGTGCTAAACTTGGTGCCCTTACCCGATTCGTACCGGTCCGCGGCCTTCATGAGGCCGATATTGCCCTCCTGAATCAGGTCGAGGAGTGTGAGTCCACGATTCACATATTTCTTGGCGATAGACACGACCAGCCTAAGATTGGCCTTGATCAGTTCATCTTTCGCCAGCTTTACCCTGACTTCCTCCTCTTCGACATGGTTTACCATGTCGAAGAGCGCCTGTTCATCAAGACCCAGCTTCTCGAGCTCTGCACTGTGACCACGCTCTGCCTGTTTGCCGAGAGTCACAAGTTTCTTGAGCATCTTCTCAATCTCGCGGAACGAAAGGCTCATTTCATTGAGCGTCATGGTCGCTCGTTCCATGTCCCGACGTGCGACTTGGCGTTTAAGCCGGTTATAGAGACGCATGAATTCTGTTTCGTATGAGTCAGTCCATTCGCCGGGAAACCTGAGTACATCCTGTGCTTTCACCAGCCCCTGCTTTATATTTGCTCCCAGGGCAAGTACTCGCGGAATTGCGAGAGGAGAGCTCAGCGCAATCCTCTTGAGCAGGGCTTTTCCCTGCTCAAGCATCCGGACGTACTCCTGCTCTTCCTCTATCTTGAGCATAGGAAATCTTCCCACGGATTTGAGATAGGTGTCCACAAGATCGGCGCCTCCGGCTATCTCCTCGGCTGCGACCTCAGCGATCTCTATGGGCGTAGGCTCTTCTTCTTCCTCTTCCTCTTCGGCGAGCTCTTCCGCGAGTTCTTCTAGTACATCTTCAGGCACGCCATCGGGGTATTCGTTTTTTTCTTCCGATATTGCCACTTTGTTCATACTCTGCCTTTCATCTGCTCCTAATCTCAATTATATCAAAAACAACTTGGAGGTCAAACATTAATTTTAGCTTGACATCTTCTGAAATGCGGTAATAACTCCCAGCCGCATCCTGACAACCCGCTGCATTAATGCTAATACGCTAAGGCGGGGATATCCCGATACTGACTTTTATGCTAGACTCCCTTTCCATGGAGAGCCTGTATCTGTTGTTTCCACAATCGGGAGTTAAAACATGGATATTTTCCCCTCCGCTCGCAGCGCTCGTGGTATCGTCGCTCACCTCGATGGCTGGCGTTTCCGGAGAATTCATACTCCTGCCCTTTCACATAAGCGTTCTTATTTTTTACCACGCCAGCGGTGAATTCCACCAATTTTGTCTACCATATCATTGCCATCCCGGGCGGCGTGTACCGCTATCTCGAGGAAGGCCGCATGGCATGGCCCCTTACATGGGTTATCATTGTCGGCACGCTGCCGAGAGTCTTCATCGACTATTATTTTCGCATCCCTTACCTGCCTGATCCCCGATTTTCAAGGTGTTCGTCGCATCGTACTTCTCCATATCGGGAGCAGACTTCTCTATGAGATGGCCGGGAGAGCGCAGACAGACAAGGCACAGCGAAGCGAGCTGGATAAAAAATTCGCAGAGCGGGCAAAGCGCAACAAAGAACAGCGCCATTCACAAACCGTGGCAGGAATCCCTCCGGAAACGGTGATCAGGACCATGATCTTTAATCTGAAGGAAATCGAGTATGAATTCTGGGGAGAACGGTTCCGTTTTAGCGTACCATCCATGTTCCTTATTGCGCTCATTGTCGGTATCATCGGCGGGACCTACGGGATCGGCAGCGGTGACATCATCGCGCCCATCTGCGTGGCTATTTTCCAGCTGCCGATTTATACCGTTGCCTGCGCGGCGCTCCTCGGTACGTTCCTGACATCGATCGTGGAAGTCTTATCTAGAGTGTTCTCCCTGCTGCGGGTGGAGTCTCCACATCCCCAGACTGGCTGCTCGGATTTCTCTTCGGCGCTGGTGGGTTTGTGGGTATGTATATTGGAGCAAGGCTCCAGAAATTCGTCCCTCAAAAGATCATCAAGCTCATGTTCGGCGTTATGATCGTGTCCCTCGCGCTCATATATCGTACAGTTTTTCCGATAGACGTTGTCATCGCAACTCTTTGTTATCAGAGTGTATTCCTTGTTGCCGAAATAGTCAGCTCGACGACTTCCTGACATCAGGAAGCCCAGAGCAATTATCATCACACTGGAATATCTACTTCAGTCCCCTGCTCCCTGGCTTTGTCGGCGTGCTTCCGGCCTTGCACATCGGACATGCATCCGCCGTGTACGCAGGAACCGTCAACGTTACAAGGGATCGGCAGGTAACCCCGATATCCGCCTTGCCGCCTGAACGGTCGACCAGGGCCCCTGCGGCAACGACTACGCCACCGGCCTTTTTCACGACCTCAATCGTTTCTCTTGTGGATTTTCCCGTCGTGATCACATCTTCAACTACGAGAACACGCTCTGCAGGTTTGATCGCGAACCCGCGTCGAAGGGTGAGTTCTCCGTTCACCCGCTCTGCGAAGAGTGCACGAACGCGGAGTGCACGAGCGGTCTCGTGTGATACGAACACGCCGCCCAGCGCCGGAGCAATCACGACTTCGATCCCGGAGTTTTTAAAATTGTCCGCAAGCGCTGCACAAAGCTTTGTCGCGATGTCGGGCTGCTGCAGCACCAGCGCGGACTGCAGATACTGCTCGCTGTGAAGACCAGAGGAAAGCAAAAAGTGGCCAGTAAGCAGCGCACCGGTTTTTTTATAGATGTCCAATACCTCTTTCGATGTCATTGCGTTATGTTATCCCCTCATTTTTCTTCTAATTTTGGCGCGCGTTAATGAAATACAACCCAACCCCTCATATCGTTCCACTACATTTTTGCTCCGCCTCTTTTCGGGTCTGTCCGGCACAGGGTTATTTCCTCGATTATTTTCAATATTGCCTCTTTCCGGTCCCGGGCTTTCAGAACCGGCCTGCCCACGACAATGTAGTCAGCACCTGCCCGGATGGCTTCTCCAGGCGTCATAATCCGTTTCTGATCGTCCCGGTCAGCCCAGTCAGGCCGCACCCCAGGAGTTAGGATAACGAAATCCCCCCGGACCTCCTTACGAAGCATTTTGATCTCCTGCGGAGAGGCGACAACGCCGTTCATGCCTGCGCGCAGCGCAAGCCGCGCCAGATGAGCGACTTGTCGCGGCAGCGACCGTGTTATTTTCAATTCCTTGCGCAAACTCATTGCATCCATGCTTGTGAGGACAGTCACGGCTAGGACGGTTGGTACTGGCGCGTTGCGTTGGACTGCCGACTCCTTCGCCGCTTCCGACGCGGCCTTCATCATGTCAAATCCTCCGAGGGCGTGGACGTTGAAGATATGGACACCCAGTTTCACGGCTTCCGCCGACGCCTTCGCCACGGTGTTCGGGATGTCATGATATTTGAGATCGAGGAACACGCGGCCACCCAAGCCGATAATGCCGCGCACGATGTCCGGACCGTAAGCCGTGAAGAGCTGATGACCGACTTTGAACATTCCCACCAAGTCTTTAAGCTCCGCAACAAGGCCTAGCGCTTCCCGTTCGTTGTCGACGTCAAGCGCAAGAACCATTCGGTCTCGCGCGGCTGTTTCCAGAGTTCCTTCGGATGAATCATGATCGTTGATGGTTGACACCCCTTTAGTAGATTCTGATCAGGCTCAAGAGGCGGTCCTTGAACATTTCGGCAAGGGTCAGAAGACCTGGTAGATCAAGAAATGTGTCAGCATTGTTCGAATAAAGGATCCATGCCTCGGCCGGGAAATCCTGGGTCTCCTGGGACAGTTCGACGTGCAAATAAACCTTGGGTAAAGCATGGACCGTAATCGCGATGTCACTTCCGATGAGGCTTTGCGTCGTTCTAGCATCGATCATCGGTAAAAAGACTTTGGCACGGGAGACGATCTCCGCTGCGTAGTGAGTAATCGGAAGTTCGATTTTTTTTCTGAAATCCGACGATGTCCCTCCGAAAAAATCACCGATAGCACGCCAGGGTGTCATGACCGGCTTCTTGAAAGGGGCGAATAGATAATTGACAACCACCGCCGTATGCGACTCGGGAGCTCTCTGCCCGCGCAGAAAAACCCCTTCGCGCGTAATGTGGTATTCTTGCCCGAGCACGCCGAGAAGCAACGCGTCCTGTTCTTCGCTATATAGCGCGCATGCGCGTTCCGCCAGTTCGGGGAAAGAGATATGCTCAAGGGCTTTCACAATTGTACTCCGGCTGGTGCAGTGGGATTGTGAAAATTATACCTATAACTGCAGGAAAGGACAATAAAAAAAGTCAGGTAATCGGCGATATAGCAGGCCATTAGGAGATGGGAGGAATATCATCTTGACTGTCTCATCCGTGTGATGATTTCGGTGATCAACTCCTGGATATTAATTTGAAGCTGGATGACATCGGACGGCAAACGTTCCTCGAACCAGTATTCTCCCTCGCGCCAGAGAAAGAGACTGAAGATAATATCCTTCACCTGTATCTTGAGTCCGCTGAAAAGCTCCTTCGGTGGCACAAGACCGCTTTCAACGAAAATCGCTCCCATTTTTTTTAGACCCGCATGTTTTCGGTATAGCTGGAGAGCATGCTCCAGATTAGTCTGGGTGATTTTACCTGCTTTTACTAGACATTCCCCGAGTCGATCACTGGTGTCTGTGGACGTGGCAAAGATTATCTGGCCGTCCCTGATATGGATGCTTTTTGTTATATCGTCCCTACGCATCGTCAACGTCCCGGTAACCTTCCTGCTCCGCAGATCTTCGAGGATGTCCGAGAGAGGGATTTTCTGAATTTGTCCTGAAAGTGGGATGGACATAATTGTTGTATCGGCAAAACAAGCAGTTTGCCAGTGATCGCGCGTTCCGGAAGGCGAGTCTCGTCCGAGGGTCATCGGCAGTGAGGGTTAGTCGGCATTCCGCCCTAATATTCGAACCTGATCCCCGCTCCGCCTATCACACCTTCTCCAGCCTTGATTTCCAGGAGTATCATAAACTTCTGGGTGACCTTCCATTCAAGACCCGCAAAAGCGTTCACGTAGGTATCATTGTTCTCAGGGAGAGAACCATAGAGTGCAGACATCGCCAGACCGCCATAAGGGATGATCTTATACCCCCGATCGGTCAGTGGGAAGCTCTTACTCACAATCGTGGCAAAGGTCAGTTCGCTGGCATTCTTGTCGTTGATGATCGTATTGTCGAGTCCCAGATCGACTGAAAGATCGAGGGGAACTCCCTCGGTCTCCTTCACTAGCTGATACTTGAGATCAGCGCCGATCAAAGCCCCCAGTTTGTCTTCATTGTTTATTGATGCTGATGTGACGCCGAACCTGACGCCGACCTCCATCATCGCCCCCAAGCCGTAACGGACGTCAGGGTAGTACGTCTTGTATTGATCGCCAATTGTGAAATTGATTCCGGTCTGGGTCATCCCGGGATCAAGACTCTCCGCAGTCCGAAATTCATTCTGGGAATAATGAGTGACCGCCGCCGACTGGCCAGCCATCAGCAACAGCAGGGCTCCGACAACCCCAATAAATGTGATGAGTCTGTTCATTGTAACTCGCCTCCATATCCCGTGGATCTTATACGAATGCGATTCGGAATATAGCATCAAACTGCCAGGTTGACAAGCAAAAAAAATTAGGCTGTTGTGCCAAAATAGAAATGATAATCATATAAAGGGCACCTCCGAGCATAGCAGAATCGTAAGATTCTGTTATGCTCATAGGA
>Ga0209415_10000929_pt1 | contig 55940 bp, 53 predicted proteins | sample PeaSoiSIISIP2007_FD_187696 | JGI IMG/M metagenome (GOLD analysis project Ga0209415, IMG submission 187696) | Peat soil microbial communities from Weissenstadt, Germany - SII-SIP-2007 (SPAdes) (version 2) | ecosystem: Environmental > Terrestrial > Soil > Wetlands > Peat | place: Germany... | reverse complement strand
CCGGTCTTCTCCAGTGCGCTCCGTGCGATTAAACCACCGCACAACCCTTAAAAACCCCCAACCTTCCCTTTCGCCCGGCCCAGCTCTATCTTATTAATATCCTGGCACTAACTGGCAACCGAACACAACACTGTTAATAAAATTAACATAAATCTACAATCCCCTTGTTTTCCGCGCTGTTGGCGTCGCGAGCGAATATGTTAATTTTATTAACATATTTCTACTGGTGATAAAAAAAACGTGTCCCCGCAAAGACTTACCTATACATTATTTTCGACCAACATTACTACTCCGCAGACTTCCGTCGCTTCAGGATGAAATGTACCGTCCTTCGCAAACACATTCGCCCCGATTTGGAAACGGAGATCGTAACGTCAAGCCCCTGTCGACCCGGAGATTGCCACCCATGTTCCGAAACGGGAGCCGCTGTCTCGGCGATCGCTGCTCAATCGTCGGCGCTTTGGCTGCCGTCTCGGTGATCGCCGCTCAACTGTCGACGCTTGGGCGGCCGTCTCAAAAACGATGGGAGCGGTTATCGATAAATCGATAATTTTTTTGAGGAAGGGGTCTACGAGGAGACGATTCTCTCGTTTCTCAAGCCGCATCTGCTTCGGGTAGTCCTGCAGACAAACGCGATCAGCTTGATTGCCGCCAAGCAGTTTGATGGTGTCCTTATTTTCTCCCAAATAGAAGCCGACGTGCCCTCCTCCTTCCCGGCTGGCACGTTACTGGCGGGAAATGGTGAGTTTAGTGCTGTAGACCGACCCGGGGTGGCAGCCTGAGCCGCCGAGAACCACAACAACAATCGTTCCAACACCAGTTTCTCTCCCAACGTAGCGCCTCCCGCACACCGATCCGGAATCGCCGCCGACGTTCCGAAACTTCGCCCACTGGCCCGGAGATCGCGACCGAAGTTCCGTAACTTCGACCGCCATTCCGGAGATCGCCACTGAAGTTCCGAAACTTCGCCTGCCGTCCCCGAGATCGCCGCCGAGATTCCGTAACTTCGACCGCCGTTCCGGAGTTCGCTACTGAAGTTCCGAAACTTCACCCTCCGACCCGGAGATCGCGACCGAAGTTCCGAAACTTCCCCCGCCGACCCGGGATTGCCACCGAAGTTCAGAAAAATCGCCTGCCGTCCCGGAGATCGCCACCGAGATTTCGTAACTTCACCCACCGTCGCTGAGATCGCCACTGAAGTTCGGACACTTCACCCGCCATCCCGGACATCGCGACCTAAGTTCCGAAACTTAACCCGCCATCCCGGGGATCGCCACCATCTGAGCCCCGAAACCGCAGCCGCCGACGGCCACGGCAAAAAAAACTGCTGCGATTTCAAAGTATTGAAAATATTTTTAAATTTTTTTCACATCACGACTTGCAAGATTTCATGTCCATGGGTAAGATTTTACGTCTCCCAAAGCTTATAACGCTCTAACCTTAGCAAACAAGGAGGGACTCATGCCGGAGCGCATAATCTGTTGGTCCAAGTTGTCGAATGGCAAATTCCTCACCACCACGGAATCGATACTGACTAATCTGGAGAACCACGCCGACACGCCAAAGGATGTCCCACCCCCGTTTCCCTCGTTAGTGACCCTGCGATCGAGCTACGACAAGTACAAGGGTCTCTATCACGACGCGGAGAACGGCGACCGGGTGAAAGGAAAGCAGCGCAACCAGGCAAGAAAAGAGACCGCGACTCACTTCACCAACTACGGCAAATACCTGCTCATGATCGGCATCGACACCTTCTTCCTGATGGACGTCGGCTTGATCGTCGAACCGTCGGCCAAAAAGAGCGTGCCGGCATCGGCTTCGGAAAGCAGGCCGCAAGACGTGCAGGTGACCCACGGCAACGTCTCAAGAAAGATGGTGCTCAAGTGCAAGGCACACCGCGGGGCCGCGATGCTGGAAGTACAGTTCACCGAAGATCCCTCCTCGGAAGAAAACTGGGTCAGGGCGACGGACTTGTACACCAAGGCGTCGAAAATGGAAGTAAGCGGTCTGCAGCCCGGCAAGAGGTACTATTTCAGGGTCCGCTACCTGGGTGACAACGGCCCGGGACCGCGGTCGGAGTTGGTGAACCTTATCTGCATGTGAAAAGGAGGCGCAGAGCTTCCGCAAACTATAAAAAGCCAGGCATTCCCCTCGGGGAGCCTGGCTTTTTGATGTTTGCGAAAAGGCTTGCTTGTCTCAGCTGCGGGCGAGGCGTTTGTGGCGGGGTGCCCTTCCTGCCTTGCCGGTTTTGCAGGCTTTGGATGATTTCGCCGAGCGGGCGAAACGCGTCAGTCGCTGGGCACTGGCACGGGAGACGAACCTGCCGCGGCCTCCGCTTACATGCTGCCGGCCGTGACGCGAGCTGTGGCCGATCTGGACCAGCCGCTCCGGGGAGGCGGAGGCAAGCACCACCGGCTCCAAAAGCCTGGCGTTGATCCTGGTCAGCTCGGCAAGGCTGTTGCCGGCACCGGACACCTTGAAATCGGCGGCGGCCACGGTGGAGACGTCGCGGCGCAACTGGTTGAAGGCATGCACGTTGCGGTAGTCGCTGCGCCTGGTCAAAAGGATCACGAACAGGTCCTGCTGCGGGTCGATCCAGATGGAGGAGCCGCTGTAACCGGTATGGCCGAAGGAGGCATCGGAGAAGAAGCTCCCCTTGGGGGCGGCGAAGGGGGAGGTCATGTCCCAGCCGAGCCCGCGCCGGATCTGCCCGCTGCCGCAGAGATAGGGGGTGGTCATCCGGGTGACGACTTCCCGCGACAGGATCTGCCGGTCGTCGATGGTGCCGCCGTCGAGGATCAGCCTGGCGTAGCGGGAAAGGTCGTAGGCGGAGCTGAAGAGGCCCGCGTGCCCGGCGACGCCGCCTAAGCGGCGGGCGTTGGGGTCCTGCACGACGCCGCTTTCGTAACCGGCGGTCGGCGCCACGTCGGCCAGGTCGCGCGGCGGCAGGAACATGGTCTCGCGGGTGCCGAGCGGCTGGTAGATCTGGTCGCGGCAGAAGGCGTCCAGCGTCTTGCCGGAGACCCGGTGCACCAGCTCGCCCAAGAGGATGAAGTTGATGTCCGCGTAATGGAAGTGGCTGACCGCGGAACGGTACGGCTTCTCGGCGGCCGCCTTGCGGACCGCGCTCTCGATCGATTGACCCGACGACAGGGAGAAGTCGTCGAGGCCTGAGGTGTGGGTGAGGAGGTTCAACACGGTAATCTGGCCGGCGGGGGACTGCGCCAGCTCCGGGAACCAGCGCGACAGCTGATCGGACAGGCTCACCTGCCCCTGGTCGATCAGCTTCATGACGGCGGGGGCGGTGGCGATCACCTTGGTGAGCGAGGCGAGGTCGAACACGGTACGATCGGTTAAAGACGGCGCGCCGGGGGTGCTGTTTAACTTGCCCCGTGCCGCCGTGGAGAGGATCCCCTCGTGGTTGCCGATCACCACGACGCCGCCGGCGATCAGTCCCTGGGCGATGGCCCGGTCCAGCAGCAGGTCCATGGTGGTGGCGGCGCTTGCGACTGCGGTTGCGGCATCGGCATGAACGGCGGCAGGCTCTTCGGATGCAAGAAGCAGCGACGGTGAGAGCAGCGAGCACAACAGGAGGAAGCGAACTAAAATGCGCACGTAAAACCTATTTGTTCTGATGGAGGGAAAAAGCCGATCGATTACTTGTAAACACACTACCGCGTTCCCGGTAAAAAGGTTGTGACCCGGGTCACAGTTTAAAAAGAATGCACATACGGGAAGTTACTGCAGACCTCCGGAAGCAACTTTACCATAATCGTGGCCATTTATGCCACAACTTCGTTGCGTCTTCGCCAATCCGGGGTGCGCAGCGCTGTTGAATTAGCGCCCGTTATTTGTTACTGTCGGTTTTTCCAGCCCAAAGCCGCCGTCGGCGGCATCATCCGGAGGAGCGACCATGAAGAAGAGCCTGGGAGGAAACACCATCGCCGTGCCGACGCCGGTCTGGCTGGTGGGAAGCTACGATAAGGACGGCAAACCGAACCTCGCGACCATCGCCTGGGGGGGGATCTGCTGCTCGGAGCCGCCGGCGGTCACCGTGTCGCTCAGGAAATCGCGGCACAGCTACCCCGCCATCCTTGAGCGCAAGGCGTTCACCGTCAACATCCCCTCGGAGGCGTTCGTGCGGGCGGCGGATTTCGCCGGCATCGTCTCGGGACGCGACACCGACAAGTTCGCGGTGGCAGGCCTGACGCCGGTGGCAAGCGAGCTGGTGGACGCGCCCTACGTGGCGGAGTTTCCGGTGGTCCTGGAGTGCCGCCTGCTGCAGACGGTGGACCTGGGGGTGCATACCCAGTTCATCGGCGAGATCGTCGACGTCAAGGCGGAGGAAGGTGTACTGAACGAGCAAGGGATGCTCGACATCGCCCTGGTTCGGCCGATCGTCTACACCCCGGCGACCCGCACCTATCACGGCGTCGGCCCGGTGATCGGCAACGGCTTCAGTATCGGCAAGGACCTGCTCACCTGATTGCTCGGAGCCGCGGTTTCGTGGGCGGGAAGAGGGAACCCGCTTGTCATCCTGAGCGCAGCGAAGGATCTGCTTTTCTTCGCTGCGTTTTTATACGACGTTGGTGCCGCTCCGCTGAGGAGTTGGCTGGCGACGGCGATGCCGGAAAGTCACAGTTACCTCGACATCCTCGTCCAGTTTTCCAAGGATCGCTATCATCCGATCCAGCGTGAAGCGGTCAAGCTTTACATTGCGAATCCTTGAAAAGTCCGCATGTGAAATGCCGGTCAGCCGTTCAGCATCGCGAGTCGAGAGCTCTTTTTTATCCATGGTATGAATGATCTTCGCGGCCAGGATTGCGCGAGCCTGTTCCAGATCGGCATTTTCCAAACCGGCATCCTTGAAAACGTTTCCGCTACCTCGGATAAGCTCGAAATCGTCGTCCATGATTCGTCTTCCTTTGTCCTGTAGCCTGTTTTGTTACTGCCGCAAAGCTTCTTGTAACCGCTTCAAGCGGTCGCGGATGAGATCGACTTCCATCTGGGGAGTTTTGATGCCGGTTTTGGATTTCTTCTGGAAAGCATGAATGACCCAAATGTCGGTGTCTATCTTCACCGCGTATATCGCCCGGTAGGCATCTGAGCGACGTTTCACGGCAAGTTCGAAGACACCGCCGTCGATGCCCTTGAAGGGCTTTGCGATATCCGCCTTGCCTCCCTCTGCGGCAACCGTTAAGGCCCTTAAAATGACGCTTCGCACGCCTTGGGGGAAGTCCTCAAAGTCCTTATGCGCCGCCTTGATCCATGAAATGGGCCGCGCTGATTTCACTATCCACGGTGTCATATCTACCACCAAAAGGCAAGATTATCTTCCCGGGGGAACCTGCACGTCATGCCGAGTCATTTTGGATCGGTGGGCACGGCGCTGCCCACCCTGCGAGGCTATCCGGTCAGTTCCTTGCACCAGGCAGAAAATGCCTCAATGCGTCTCCTCTCCCCCCTGGCGGGAAGGGGAGGGATTACAAAACATGATCAGCGAGCGACGAAGCGCTCCTCGAAGGCGACGGTGACCCTTCGCAACGGGTCGTCCAGAAACCTCAGGGTGTCGGCGGCGATCGGCTGCGGCACGCCGCCGTAGTAGGCCTGGGCGATGCCGCCGGCGATGGCGGCCAGGGTGTCGGAGTCGCCGCCCAGCGAGACGGCAAGTCGGATGGCGCTTTCGAAGCCGGTCGATTCCAGGAAGGCGGTGACGGCCTGCGGCACGCTCCCCTGGCAGGAGACGTCGAAGGCGTAGTCGGGACGGATCTGATCGCAGCTTCGGGTAAGGTCGTAGCCGAAGTTGTCCGTGACGTAGCGGCGGATCTCGTCCTTGGAGGCCCGGTTGCGGCCGAGGTAGATCGCCGCGGCGGTGGCCTGCGCACCCTTCACCCCTTCGGGATGATCGTGGGTGACACGGCTGTACTCGGCCGCCTGCTGCAGCACCTCGGGGAGCGAGCCGAACGCCCAGGCGACCGGGCTTATGCGCATGGCGGAGCCGTTGCCCCAGCTGTTGTAGGGAGGCGCGGTGGCGCTTTGCGCCCAACGCTCGAAATTGCGGCCGTAACCGGCCTTGGGGTAGCGGCGGTAGTAACTCTTCATCAGGCCGCCGTACCCCTCCCCGGTCCTGACCCCGGTCAGGATCGCCTCCGCCAGCGCCACGGTCAACACCGTGTCGTCGGTGAAATGGCACTGCTCCTGGAAGAGCGGGAATTCGACGCTCTTTAAGTTGTCCCACTCGTAGATGGATCCGACGATGTCACCGGTCAATGAACCGAGCATTTGTGCGTCTCCTTCGCCGTTTCAGCCCTTCATCGCCACTTACGGCTCCGCTGGCAGCTTCCCCCTCACCCCGGCCCTCTCCCGCAAGGGGAGAGGGAGGATGGCTAAAAGCGGCAATCCCCTGTTTCACGGGGAGGAAGGATACCAAAAAGCGGGTTTTAATGCACGCACTCTCTCTGTATCGGCTGTCGCTTTGACATCCTTCTGGTATGCTTTCTGCCATCGAACGCCAGCCGGAGGTGACCTATGACAGAGATGGTGAGAAATTTCATCGGCGGTGCGTGGCTGGATGCCGCGGACGGCAAACGCTTTGACAGTATCAACCCGGCAGATCGCCGCGAAATAGTATCTTCTGCCCCCCTCTCGGGCCGCGCGGACGTGGACCGCGCGGTGGCGGCCGCCCGCGCGGCTTTTCCGGGCTGGTCGCAGCTGCCCGCCCCGCGCCGGGGCGAGATCCTCTTCCGCGCCGCCGAGCTTTTCGCCCGCCACAAGGAGCGCCTGGGGGAACTGGTCAGCCGCGAGATGGGGAAGGTTCTGGCCGAGGGGCTGGGCGACGTGCAGGAGGCCATCGACATCGGCTACTACATGGCCGGCGAAGGGCGCCGCCTGCAGGGGGAAACGGTCCCCTCGGAGCTTAACGGCAAGGATTGCCGGAGCGCGCGCTTCCCCCTGGGTGTGGTGGCGCTGGTGACGCCCTGGAACTTCCCGGTCGCCATTCCCGCCTGGAAACTCTTCGCCGCCCTGATCTGCGGCAACACGGCGATCCTCAAGCCTTCCTCGGAGACGCCGGCCTGCGCCGCGGCGCTCGTGGAGCTTCTGGCCCGGGCCGGGCTGCCGGAGGGGGTGGTGAACTTCGTCTGCGGGCCGGGCGCGGCTGTGGGCGAATACCTGGCGACGCACCCGGACGTGGACGCCGCCTCCTTCACCGGCTCCTGCGACGCGGGCGAGTCGCTGGAGGCGAAACTCGGCGCCCTGCACCGGCCGGTCGCACTCGAGATGGGGGGGAAGAACGCGATCGCGGTCATGGACGACGCCGACCTGGAGCTCGCCGTGGACGGCGTCCTCTGGGGCGCCTTCGGCACCACCGGCCAGCGCTGCACCGCCACCAGCCGGGTCGTGGTGCAAAGGGGGGCCTACCGGCCGTTCCTTGAGCTTTTGGCCGGCCGCGCCGAAAAGCTTAAGGTCGGACCGGGGCTTTCGGCGGGAATCCAGGTGGGGCCTCTGATCAACGAGGCGCAGTTCCAGAAGGTGCTGCACTTCTTCAGGATCGGCAAGGAGGAAGGGGCGCGCCTGGTGACCGGCGGCACGCGGCTGGACGACGGTGAGCTCGCCAACGGCTTCTTCGTCGCCCCCACCATCTTCGCCGACGTGACCCGCGAGATGAGGCTTGCCCGGGAGGAGATCTTCGGGCCGGTTTTAAGCGTCATCCCCTGCGAGAGCTACGAGGATGCGATCGACATCGTCAACGACTCGCGCTACGGGCTCTCATCGGCCATTTACAGCCGGGACGTGAACACCACCGCGCGCGCCGAGCGCGACCTCGCCACCGGCATCGTCTACGTCAACGCCTCCACCATCGGCGCCGAGGTGCAGCTTCCCTTCGGCGGCTGGCGCCACTCGGGCTCGGGGCACCCCGAGGCCGGCGGCAAGGGGGGCGCCATCGACTTCTTCAGCCGGATGAAGATCGTCTACCGGGATTACAGCGGCAAACTGCAAAAGGCACAAATCGACAGGTGACGGCACCTTGAACTACCTATTCCATCTCTACCTCTCGGGGAACGACCCCGACGTCCTCACCGGCAACTTCATGGGGGATTTCGTGAAGGGTCCCTTGGACGCAAGCTACCCTCCCCGCCTGCGCCGGGGCATCGAGCTGCACCGGCGCATCGATTCCTTCGCGCAAAGGGAGCCGCACTTCGTGCGCAGCAGGCTGAGGCTCGATGCCGCCTTCGGCCTGTACCGCGGCGTGCTGGTCGACCTTTTCTACGACCACTTCCTCGCCACAGGGTGGCGGCAGTTCTCGGGGCTACCGCTCGACGGCTACCTGAAGGCCGCCCGCACCGTCGTCGAAAGCCGCCGCGAAAAGCTCCCTTTGAGGATGCAGGGGCTGGTGCCGGTCATTTTCGAGGACATGATCCCGAGCTACCTGGAGGTGTCCGGGGTCGCGCTGGCGCTCGCGCGCATGTCGCGCAGGGTCGCGCGCCAGAACCCGCTGGCGGAGGGAGGCGGCGAACTGGTGCGCCACTACGCCGGACTCAAGGAGGATTTCGAGGGGTTTTTGCCCGAGATCGCGGGCTTTGCGAACGGTTTTCTAAAGGAGAGCTAGATGATCCGGGTGAACTTTTCTTTTGCGTAGATCGATCTGTGGAAAAAATCGAGGAAATCGTCCACCACCTGCTCCACCAGCGCGTCATCCAGGCTTTCCGGCGAGTCGCCGCCCGGACGACCGGCGAAGTGGATGGTGAACTTCCGCTGCTTCAGTTCGGCGGTCAACACCGCACCCTGCAACTGCTTGTCGGGAACCTTCTCCCAGTAGATCTTCGCCTCCGGGAGCGCGGCCTGCAACTTGTTCATCATCTCTCTTCCCGTCTCGTGCATTTCGACCTCCTGCTGCGGACTGAGCCTCGTAGGTCGCGTTTCGTTTCTTGAACGCGACCTACGGTTTCCTTCGCCCCTCCTTCGAGCGCGAAGGTCTGCATGGCGGTATCTCCTTTGACGAAGGAAGTGTCCGGCACGGGCACGGGCACGGGCACGGGCAAAGTATAACCGGCGCTTTTGCCTGCGCAACCCTCCCCTAAACGCCCTCCCCCGCCTCAGAACGGATACCCCAGCCCGACGAAGACGGCGGGACCGTCCCGCCCTACCCCGACGTCGATGCGCCCGACGATGTTGGGACGCACCACGGTCCTAAGACCTATGCCGGGGTTGAATTCGAAGCTCTTGGTGGTCGCCTCCGCGATGCTGCGCATCACCGAGCCCAGGTCGACGAACGGCGCCAGCTCCCAATCGGCGTTCACCTTGAAGATCTCCCAGCGGAACAGCCTGATCCGCTCCTCCAGGTTCAAGAGCAGGTAACTCTTGTCGATGAAGCGGTTCTGGCCGTAGCCGCGCAGGGTGGTCTCGCCGCCCAGGATGCTCTGTTCCAGAAACGGCACCCGGGTCCCCTGCGTCTGGTTCCAGGCGAGGCGGGCCACCGTGACGAGACGCCCCTCCCGGGCAGGCAGGAAGAGCTTCCCCTCCGCCTCGTAGCCGAGGAAATTGTCGCCGCTGCCAAGGACGCGGGTGCTCCCCTCCAGGGAGAGGCGCGCGTAGCCGCCGCCGGTCGGCATGGTAGGGGAATCGAGCGTGCTGTAGACAAGCGACGCCTTCTGCGCATGCACGTGGTAGCCGTCGATGCCGGGAACGCTCCCCGGAGCGAACCGGTCGGCGATGAAGGGGACGCTCGGCACGGCGCCCCGGCCGATATCCACACGCTTGAAACGCTCGCCCGCAATCAGTTTGAAGTCGTCCAGGAACCGGAAACCGCCGGCGAAGGTGAAGCCGCTCTCGCTATAGGTGTAGTTGGTCTCGTTTTGCCGGGAGGAATTGGACTGGAAACCGAAGAACCGTGCGGAACCGTCGGCGAAATCGAAAACGGTCAGGTTGAGCTGGTACCGGTCGGAAAGAAACTCGCGGTTCTCGTAGCGCAGACGGTATTCGTGGTTGATGGTGGTGGCGTGCGAGAGGTTCACCCGCAGGGTCTGTTCGGGTGTGGGATAGAAGGCGCCGTAGAGGGTGGTGGTGAGGCCGAAGTAGGCGTTGTAGTTCGCCTGGGGCACGATCAGCGTGCTCACCTCGTCGTCGGCGTTGTGCAAGAGGAAGGCGGTGAGCGCACCGCCGGTGATCCCCTCGTTCGGGCTGGAAGCGATCACCGGCAGCGGGATGGCGACCGTCCTGACCGGATCGGCAAAGCTGTCGGTTGAGGCCGGGTACGGCAGGTACTTCCGGGGCACCTGGTAGGTGCAGGCTGCCAAAAGTGCGGCCGTGACCAGCGCTATCGCTTGTGCGAACACCATCGCTTGCCGCATAGTAACCAGTCACCCCCGCGGTTTATCTCTGCCGGGCAGCAGCCAAAAGCCCCACGAGCAACCAGAACGCCTCCCGGAAACGGCGCAGGATACTGAAACCGGCACCCAGCGTGGCACCCAGGTGAAAGCCCAGGGATAAAAGGACGTTGCCGCCGTCCTGGACGCCGAGCGAGGCGGGGATCATGAAGCCTATGCCGGCCACCAGCTGGGAGAGCGCGTCCAGGCAGAGGGCCACGCCGAAGTCGATCCGGTGCCCGAGCAGCCGGAAGATGAGCCAGACCTCGACCGTATGCACCGTCCATCCCAGGAAGAAAAAGAAAAGCGAGCAGAAGGCGGCGCCGGGATGGTCCCGGTAGAAGCCGGCCAGGTAGGCGTCGAGACTGGCCAGTTCCGGTTCCCTGGCCGCAAGACCCGCCGGGCACAGCCCGCAGCGCTTGAGGAGCTTCAAAAAGGAGGTGCAGGGATTTCTGCGCTGCAGGAGTACGAAGGCCACCCCTCCCAGGGCGAGCAGGCAGGTGGCGAGCGTACTCAAAAGCGCCAGACGGCGGGGGACCGCGGGGAGCATCACCGGTATCAGCCAGAGCGCGCAGAAGATGTAGATCACCAGGCTGATCGCCATCAGCGCCTTGTGGATCACAAGCGACGCGGTGGCCTCCTGCCAGCGGACCCCCTCGGCCTTGAGCTTGAGCGCCTTGAACGGCTCGCCCCCAAGGGAAGCGGTCGGGGTGAGCTGGTTCAGCGACTCGCCGGCCAGCCGCATGAAGAAGAGCCTGAGCATGGAGGGACGCTCCCCGCCCACCAAAAGGAAGCGCCAGGAAAGCGCCCAGAAATAGCAGGTCAGACCGTAGGGGACCACCAATAGCGGCCAGTAGCGCCCGACCTGTCGCAAGGAATCCAGAAGCGCCGGCCAGTCGATGCGCCTGAAGATCAGGAACAAAACTCCGGCGGCTACGAGCAACAGCAGAAGGTTAAGGCGACGCAGGCAGCCCCCCTTCCACTTCCACCCCGAAGCGCTCGGTGTAGGCCTGAAAGTTGCGCCGTTCGGTCGCCGGATCGAGCCCGAACTGCTCGAGGGAATAGCGGTGCACCCCCGCCTTCTCCTTGGGGTCGTGGGCGATGAAATACTCCATGGCGGCCACCGCCTGCGTGGTGAGCTCACGGTCGAAGTGCCGGTAGATGCCGCGCACGACCCCCATCGGATCGCGGGTGATGTCGCCGTAGTTCACGTCGAAGAACTGCCCGGCCTTTTCCGGACGCTCTTCGCGCACCGAGATGGCGAAGCGGGAGGAGTCCGCCCAGCGCCGGCTGACCTCGGCACCCAGCACCCCGAGGTCGATGGGGCCGGTGAAAGGGGATCTCAGGACGCGGGCGAAGCTGGCGCAGGAGGGAAGCACCTTGAGCGGGTCGCGGTGGGTCATGACGACCTGCGCGTCGGGATAGACGTCCAAAAGCGCGTCCAGCGCCATCATGTGGCTGGGCGCCTTGAGCACCCAGTGGTCGCCGGGGCAGCGCCACTGCAGGTGCTGCAGGAAGCGCCGGTGGCACTGGTAGGCGGGGCGCTTGTCCTGCTTATCGTGCCAGTTGCGGTAGGAGGTGACGTAATACATGGACTCGAAGACGTAGCTTAAGAAGGAATGGTCGGTGATGGCGATGCATTCCTGGGGGAGCACGGCGTCGATGGTGTGGCACTTCTCGAAGTCCGGCATCAAAACGTCGATCCAGCTCAACTCCCTGCGGGTCTTGCCGATGCGCGGGTCGCTTTTGTAGGAGGCGGTCTCGGGCGGAGGCGAGGGATGCATCACCTCCCAGACCTGCGGGGCGCGGCAGGCGGGGTCCTGCGACAGGAGGGCGTGCAGGAAGGTGGTGCCGCTGCGGGGAAGGCCGGTGATGAACATCGGCTTGACGATGCTCTCTGCTGCGATGCCCGGGTTCAGCCGCCGGTCGCGCTCCAGGCAAAGCCGGTTGGTGAGCACGCGCACGATCTCGCAGTGCACCGTGATCCGCCCCAAAAGGTTCAGGTTCGCGTCACGTTCGAAGGAGCGAAGCAGGATCTCCAGGGGCTCCAGGAAGGCCGGGTCGCCGAAATCCTCCAGCCCGGTGAGCCGGCGGCTTTTCTTAAGGAGGGCGTCGCGGTCCAGTCTCACCAGGGCGCGGCCGTCGTCAAGGGCGAAGCGTCCGAAGGCGTTCATGCCGTCGAGCATCCGGCCTGCGGCGGCGGTGAACAATTTCCTGGCCGGGGTCGTGCCTGCCGGCTGCAAATAATTCGCTGTGCTTGCTGCGTTCTCTTTCACTAGCCTCTCCAGTTGGCTGCAGATCACGCCGTCGTGAAATGGTGCTACCGCACTATAGTATGAACCACCCGGGTTTTGCAATAAGCACAGAAGCGTTTAATGCTGCTTGCCCAATCTTTCCTCATTTCGCACCGCCCCGAAATGGGCCGCCACCACCTTTTGGGCGAGGTCCATGGAGGAGGTGAAGGCGGGGGAGATCGGGTTCAGTACGTGCAGCGACTCCCCTTGCGCCACCACCATGAAATCCATCACCAGCTGCTTGGTGTCCCAGTCCACGAGCTGCGGCCTGATCCCCACCTTGGCTGCCGGGATCAGGTCCGCCGGCGCGAGCTTTTTCACCAGCCGGGCCGCGTCGCGGTAGAAACAGGAGGGGAAATACTTGACCGGCTCGCTCAGGGCCACGCTGCGAAACTGCGGGTTGGCCAAAAAGAGCACCAGGTCCTCGCAGGCAATGCCGAACCCCTCCGCGTCGATCCCGGCAAACATCCCGTAGTTTTCCCGTCCGAAGGCGGGGATGGCGGTGGGACCTACGTAGACGTCGCCGTGCACGCTGCGGGTGAAGTGCACCCCGAGGAAGGGGTTGCGGACGTCCGGCACCGGGTAGATGCTGGAATTGACCGTGAACGGGGCCTCCTTGGCCAACAGCCGGTAGACCCCCTTGAAGGGGACGAGCCGGTATTTTTCGCCGATGCCGAAGAGCCTGGCGACCTTGTCGCAATGGGCGCCGGCCGCGTTGACGAAGCGCTTGAAGGAGATCTCGCCCAGGCTGGTGAGCGCCGTTGAGCTTCCCTTGAGGCCGTCAAGGCGGCAGTTCAGGTGCAGCGTCACCTTGCCCGAGAGCTCCAGGTCCTTTTGCAGGCTTTCCAGCACCGCCTTGGGATCGACCACCGCCGTCAGGTGGGAAAACAGGGCGCGCTCCACGGTCCGCGCGTTGGGCTCGATCCGGGCGAGCTGCTTTTCGTCGATCATCTCCACCTTGGCGCCGTTGGCGACGGCGCGCTGCATCAGTTCGTCGAGCACCGGCAGCTCCGCATCGCTGCGGGCGACGATCACCTTGCCGTTTTCCAGAAGGGGCAGCCCCTTCTGCTTGCAGTAGGCGCGCATCAAGAGGTTGCCGTTCAGGCAGGAACGCGCCTTCATGGAGTCGGGGGCGTAGTAGATGCCGGCATGCAGCACGCCCGAGTTGCGCCCCGAGGCGTGCCGCCCGAGCTCGGGTTCCTTGTCGATGACGACGATGTCGCCGTGCCCGGTCTTGACCAGCTCCCGGGCGAGGGTCAATCCGACGATGCCCGCCCCGGCGATGAGAATTTCAGCCCTGTCGAACACGACGCGTAACCTCCGGTTTACGTTGACTGCGTCTTCCTCACGATTTCAGCTTCGGTACTCACGGGAAAGCGTACAACTGTCAAAAGGCTGCCCTCCCAAGCATCAGCACATTGTAACGGCGCTTCCTTGAAAGGCAAGGCATTCGTCCAAATAGAAAAACAACTTTTGCTGATTCAGAAACTTAATCGGCAAGTCAGTCCCCCTCCCCCTTCTAAGAGCTGCGGGGCGAGGCTCATGCGCTCGAACAACGGCCTTTCGCCTTTCGCCGCGGCAGGGGACCCTTCGCGGGCACCGCTTTGGTGATAATAGTGCAAAAGCCGCGGCAGGAGAAATCCCGAGAACAGGCCGACGGCGGAACCGGCGATCACGTCGGTTGCGTAGTGGCGGTCGGCCATCACCCGGGCCACCCCGTCCACAACCGCGGCCCCTATGGAGGCGCCGCAGATCAGCCGCTCGGTGGCGGGGTCGTACCGGGAGAAATAGGCGTGGTTGGTGCAGTAGAGGCCGGCGCCGGTCAGGGCGAAGGCGACGTGCCCGCTGGGCATACCGCGGTTTGGCTGCTCGTCGGCGCAATTGCCGCTCGGGCAGGCGCGGACGAAGGGCTTTTGGCGCCGCACGGAGTTCTGGGTAACGCTGGAGACGAGCGAGGTGAAGGTAAAGGACTCAAGGTTGATCACCGAGGTCTGCCAGAGCGCCTCCCAGTTGCGGTCGCGGTAGCCGAGCGTGTAGAAGGAATCGACGATCGGCTCGGCGATCAGCGCCCCCATCAGGGCGTCGCCGACGTTGCCGGCGGCGTCCCGGGCGGACTGGCCGTGCAGCCTGAGCGCGTTGCGGATGCCGTCGTCGAACCCGTTGGCCGCAGTCCAGGCCGGGGTCTTCGGTTCGCCCCAGGCCGCCTCCGAATACAGGGTGATCCCCGCTGCAGCCACGATCCCCGCCATTTCCGGGACGCTCGCCCGCCGCCAGCACCACATTTTGCCGCACCCGGGCGTACCCGCCGCGGCGTCGCCCGCCCGGGCCGCAAGCGGGGCCTGATTGACCGCACCCTCCCCCGCCGTGCCTTCCGCGGCCGATGCCGGGGCGAATTGCGCCAGCACGAGCAGTACCCCGGCCAGCAACCGCGCTCCTCTTCTTCGCAGATGTCCTGAAGGCATTACAGCTCCAATCGCTGCAGGCTTTGCCGCTCGCCTGATACAGTCGCAGTGCAGGCTTGTGCCTGAGACGGAATTTTTATGAGCAAAAAACGCCGTCTAGTATGACGCAGATTTTGTTTTTGCCAACGTTGCTAGAGACCGGGCCTCTGAAAGGGTTCGTTACGAATAGAGTACGCAGGCAAACGGCCCGGAAAACATAAAGGGAACCGAGAGGGGTGGAGGGCGGCGTTTCCGCCTAGCGACGATGGTGTGAATCGTGGTGGTGATGGTCGTGGTCGTGCAAGGCCTCGCGACGGCTTTTGCCGGTGTCGATGCGGCCGCCGCAGACCGGGCACCCCTGCATGGAGAGCGGCTTCTCCAGCCGGCATTCGGCCAAAAGCGCCTCGTCCCGGAAGATCTCCAGCGTCTCCCCGTCCGCGCGCACCTCGCCGTTGTGCAGTACGATGGTCCGGTCGCACAACTCGAGCACCATGTCCAGGTCGTGGCTGGTGAAGATCTTGGTGTGGTGGAAGTCGCGCAAAAGCCCCATCAGCTGCCGGCGCGCCTGCGGATCGAGGCCGTTGGTCGGCTCGTCCATCACCAGGATGTCCGGCGACATGGAAAGGACCGTGGCGATCGCCACCCGCTTTTTCTCGCCGGCCGAAAGGTGGTAGGGAGGCTTGTGCGCCAGGTGCCCCGCCTCCACACGTTTGAGCGCCGAGGAGACGCAGCGCGTAAGGTCGTCGCCGGAGAGCCCCAGGTTTAAGGGACCGAAGGCGACGTCCTCGAAGACGGTCGGCATGAAGAGCTGGTCGTCGGGGTCCTGGAACACCATCCCCACCGTGCGGCGGATCTCGGGAAGGGTCCCTTTGGTGAGCGGGAAATCGCCGATCCTGATCTCGCCGGCGCTGGGCGCCAGGAAGCCGTTTAAGTGCAGAAGCAGGGTCGACTTGCCGGCGCCGTTGGCGCCGATCACCGCCACCGATTCGCCGTGGGTGATGCGGAAGGAGACGTCCTTCAGGGCGACGGTGCCGTCGGGGTAGACGTGGCGCAGCCCCTTTACCTCTACGATGTGATGGCTCATGGGCGGGTTCCGGTAACCAGCAAGCCTAACAGCCGGCTTGGATTGTTGAAGCGCAAGACGAGAAACAGCGCGCTCCAGCCGAAGAGAAAGAGGAAATCCCCCCTGGAGAAACGGGACTCCTGCGGCAGGTGAAACGCCCCGGTGAAGCCGCGCGCCAGCATGGCCATGTGGATCCGCTCGGCGCGCAGGAAGGTGCGCAGCAGCAGGTGCCCGACGAGCGAGGCGTAACTCCCCATACCCCGTCCCCTGCCGCCGAAACTGCGCAGCTCCCGCGCCCGGGACGCCCTTCCCCCCTCCTCGCCCAACACGAACAGGTAGCGGTAGAGAAAAAGGAGCTGCACGGCAAAGGCGCGCGGCGCGCCCAGCCGCTCGAGCGCGCGGCAGATGCCGGGAAAGCCGGTGACGGCAACCAGCACCAGGGCGGCGCTCACCGTCAGCACGCCGCGCAGGGCGATGGAGGCAAAGGAGACCCAGCCGCCGGAGACGACCAGGGGACCGAGCGTGACGAGCGGGACGCGGTCGAAAAGGGGGTTCATCATCCCAACCGCCAGCGCGAATGGGCACATCAGGGCGGTCTTCCTGAGAAGGTAGCCCGCCGGCAGCTCGGCGAGTGCGGCCACCGCCACCGGGAAGAGGAAAAAGGGGGTAAGCTGGCTGATCTCGTACCTGCCGAAGGAAACCACGCAGACCATGAAGACCAGCGTGGCGAGCACCTTGGCCCGCGGGTCGAGGCGGTGCACCGGCGTGTCCCCGGCCGCCAGGCGGTCCAGCCGTTTGAAATCGAGCAGCGCCCCGTCGATGGCGGCCATACCCCTCCTAACGGGCGCGCAGGCGGCTTCGTTTCAAAAGCCAGCCAAGCCCCAGGGCGAACGACAGGGTGAGGAGCGCGCCGGCCACGCCGGCGATCCCGGTGCCGGCATCGGCAGCGGCGGCCCCCTGCCCGGGAGACGGCGACGCGGGCGGGCCCAGGGTGTAGCCGGGAAACCGAGCGGTCCGAAGCTGCACGCCTCTCAACGCGGCATGTACCCCGTGCGCGGGGGGGGGCAGTTCCGGCTGGCCGGTGATCCGGGCGATCGCCCATTCAAGCCCGTCGGGATCCCTGGAGGCGAAGATCGAAACGCAGCCCGCCAGGACGAGCGCCAAGAGCAGGAAAGCGGCCAGCACCCCTCGCAGCGGACGGGAAGCGGACGCGCCCCCCGCCACGGCCCCGTACAATAGCTCCGGCCGGGCGGCGCGCACGAAGCTTAGAACCGCGAAGGTGACCGCACCCTCGACCAGACCGATCGCCAGGTGCACCGGCTGCATGAGGAGAGCGAAGGTGGCGAAGGGGAGCGAGGAGATGCCGGAGGAAACCGTTTCCAGCACCACGGCCAAAGGGCCCAGCTGCAGGCCGAGCACGGCGGCGCCGACGGTGACCACGGCGAGCCGGACACGGCTCGGGGCGGAGCCGATCAGCGGCCGGTAAAAGAACGGGAAGACCAGGAAGGCGGGGACGAACCCCATGTTGAAGATGTTGCAGCCCAAGGCGAGCAGACCGCCGTCGGCGAAGAAGAGCGCCTGCACCACCAGCACCGAGGCGACGGTCAGCAGGGCGGCGCTCGGCCCGAGGAGCGCGGCCAGGAGCAGCCCTCCCCCCAGGTGCCCGCTGGAGCCGGTGCCGGGGATGGAGAAGTTGATCATCTGGGCGGCGAAGAGGAAGGCGCCCAAAACCCCCATGAGCGGGACCTTGCGGTCGTCCAATTCGCGGCCTACCTTGGCCGAACAGCAGGCGATGGCGGCGGCGGAGACGCCCCACATCACCCCTGCGACCTTAGGCGACAACAGCGCGTCAGCCATGTGCATGCTTCTTAGCTCCCCCTGTGTCACGCGGTGAAGGCCGATACGGCGGCTCCCCAAGGACAGCTAAGACATACAAGATGCATGCAGCAGTGTCAACGAGTTTCCGCGCGGAACGCGGCCCCCCCCGATCGCCCTGACGGTAGCGGCGGAACCTCGCCGCGCAAAGATGAACATTTCCTACTATTCTTGGCACTCCTCTTCTGCTAGGATTAGTGACTGACCGTAGACAGCCGTAGGAGATACCGATGAAAAAACTCGTACTCGTTGCCAGCATCCTTGCCTGCTGCCTCGCCCTCCCCCCGGCCGCTCCACTTCACGCCGACGACTACCCTCCCGGCTACGATCAGCCGGCCGGCTCCTACCGGCTCAGCCCCGAGGAACTGGACGACCTGCTGGCGCCGATCGCGCTCTACCCCGACCCCCTGATCGCGCAGATCCTGCCGGCGGCGACCTTCGTGGAACAGATCGACGAGGCGGCACGCTACCTGAGGCAGTACGGCCGCTACGCGCAGATCGACGCCCAGCAGTGGGACGTGAGCGTCAGGGCCGTCGCCCATTACCCGGACGTGCTTTTCATGATGGACCAGAAGTACGAATGGACGGTCTCCCTGGGCCAGGCCTTCCTCGACCAGGAGCAGGACGTGATGGACGCCATCCAGAGGCTGAGGGCCGACGCGCTGGCGGAGGGGAACCTCTACTCAACCGGCCAGCAGCAGGTGATCGACGAACCGGACGGCATCAGGATCGTGCCCGCCTCTGCCGACTACATCTACGTCCCGGTCTACGACCCGCAGGTGGTCTACCTGCAGCCGTACGATCCGGGCTACCCCGTGATCAGCTTCGGCACCGGGCTGGTGATCGGCGCCTGGCTGAGCCGGGATTGCGACTGGCACGGGCACCGGGTCTACTACCACGGCTGGCGCGGCAGCGGCTGGATCGCCCGCTCCAAGCCGCACATCCACGACCGCGGCCGGGTCTACACCGGCCAGAGTGCTGCCACCATACGCCTGAACCGCCAGGTGCTGCAGCACGACACGCGCCACTTCCGCCAGGAGCTGCATCAGGAAACGGTGCGGCGCAGCGAGCTGGGAGGAGCGGTTAAGCACCCGGGTGCCGGGCACCAAAGACCGTCTACGCCGGTCCAGCAGCGCAAGCCGGAAACGGCGCGTCCGCAGGCGGCGGGCCGGCCGCACGCCCCGGATACGGTCGGACAGCGGCCGGAGACGACGCGGCAGCGCCAGCCCGAAGCGGGCAGAACGGCCGGCGCCGTCCGCCAGCCCGCGGCTGCGGCGCCCGCGGCGCCGGCTGCCGGGAACCGTCAGGCGCCCGCTCCCTCCGCGGCAACCTCCGACGTGTTCCGCGGCCGGGACGTCCAGCGAAGCCAACCCGCCTCCCACACAGGCTACGGCGGTTACGGCAGTTCCAGCGAGGCGTCCCGGTACCGCGCACGCGGACAGGCAAGCCAGGAGAGCATGCGCCAGGTACGCCCCGCCGCCAGCACGCCGCCGCGCAGCGCGGCGCCCGCAGGCAGCGCGGCGCCGCCTCGCCCGGCGGCCGTGGCACCGCGCCCGGCCCCGGCTAGCGCCCCCGCGCCGAAAGCCACGCCGTCGCGGCCGCTCCCCGAGCAGAAGAGGTGAGGCGCGCCATGGACCTACGTCACCACATTAAAAGGAACCCGAAGATGGCTACCATAACGATGTCAACGGTACGAGGAATGCTCGCTTCGGCGCTGGCCGTGCTCCTTGCGGCCGGCGTGCTGCTCGCACAGCCGCAGCTCGCCGCCGCCGCGCCGGCCACGCCGGCCCAGCAGGTATTCACCACTGCCGAGGCGGCGCGCCAGGCGCTGGTCGAGGCGGCACGCGCCAAGGACCGGCGGGCGCTGGCGGCGATCTTCGGCCCGGCCTTTGCCGATCTGGCCCCGGGAGATCCGGTGGAGGAGGCGGCCGATTTCGAGCATTTCTCCGGGCACGTACAGGAAGGGACGGCACTCTCACCCGAGGGTGAAAACAAGGCGGTGCTTTTGATCGGCAGCAAGCAATGGCCCTTCCCCATTCCGCTGGTCAGGGAGGCCGGGGGGTGGCGCTTCGACACCCTGGCGGGACGCCAGGAGATACTCACCCGGCGCATCGGCCACAACGAGCTCTCAGCGATCAGCGTCTGCCGCGCCTACGTGGAGGCGCAGCGCGAGTACTACGGCATGGCGGAGCAGGACGGCGACCAGATCCCCAAATACGCCCAGCACCTGATCTCGCGCCCCGGCAGGCACGACGGTCTCTACTGGCCCACCGCTCCCGGCATGAAGGAAAGCCCGCTCGGGCCGCTGGTCGCCAAGGCCAAGGAAGAAGGGTACATGCAGCCGCGCAAGGAAGGCGAGCGGGAGCGGCGGCCGTTCCACGGCTACTTCTTCAAGATCCTGAAGAAACAGGCGAAAAGCGCGCCCGGCGGCAAGTTCGACTACCTCGTGAACGGCAACATGATCGCCGGGCACGCGCTGGTGGCCTACCCCAGCCGCTGGGGAGTCTCCGGCGTGATGACCTTCATCGTCAACCAAAGCGGCCGGGTCTACCAGAAGAACCTGGGGCCCAAAACGGCCGAGATCGCCCGCAAGCTTACCGCCTACAACCCCGACCCGAGCTGGCGGCTCGTGCCGTAAGGCACCGTCGGCACCCGGGTGGAGACGAAAAATGGGGTTCATCGGCCGATGAGCCCCATTTTCGTATCGGTGTACTTCGCAGGGCGGGCACTCCGTGCCCACCTTACCCCTGCAGCGCCTCAAGCCTCGCGTGCGTCTCCTGCCCCCAAAAGCCCCACAACCCTCAGCCGCCGATACTGGACATGGCGAAGGGATCGTGCTCGTTCTCTTGGGCGGAGAGGTGGTGACGGTCCGGCTTCCCCTCGGCGATTCTCTTAAGCGCCGCCAAAAGCGGGGCGTCGTCCGCCTCGGCCAAAAGGGGCTTCAAGTCCACCTCGCCGCCGGAGAACAGGCAGCTGATCGCCGTGCCGGTGGAGGTTACCCGGATGCGGTTGCACTCGGCGCAGAAATGGCCGGTGACCGGGGTGATGATGCCGAGCGTGCCGGCCGCCCCCTCTACCAGGTATTTCCGCGCCGGGCCGTCCACGTCCTCGCGCGACGCGGGTGCGAGGGAGAAGCGCGCGGCCAGCCTTTCCAGGATCTTTTCGCCGGGGAGCACCAGGTCCTGCCACCCCGGTTCCTTCCGGGAGGGCATGTATTCGATGAAGCGGATCGCGTAGGGGTGCTCAAGGGCCAGTCCGGCGATGGCTTCGAGCTCGTCGTCGTTCACCCCGCGCATCACCACCATGTTGATCTTGACGGGAAACCCTGCCCGGTCGGCCGCGGCGATGCCGGCGAGCACGCGGGAAAGCTCCCCGATCCGGGTGATGGCGCGGAAACGGTCGGCTTGGAGCGAATCGAGGCTGACGTTGAGCCGCTGCACCCCGGCACTCTTGAGGTCGGCCGCCATCTCCTCCAGGAGATAGCCGTTGGTGGTGAGTACGAGGTGCTTGAGACCGGGAAGCGAGGACAGTGAAGAAAGGAAGGGGACGATGCCTTTGCGCACCAGCGGTTCGCCGCCGGTGACGCGGATCTTTTCGACGCCAAGCGCAACCGCGCAGCGGGCGATGCGCCGCAGCTCCTCGTAATTCAGGACCTGCCGATGGCTTAACTTCTCCACCCCTTCCGCCGGCATGCAGTAACGGCAGCGCATGTTGCAACGGTCGGTGATGGACAGCCGCAGGTAATTGATCTTGCGCCCATAGGTGTCTGTCAGCTTCATCGCCCCCCCTGGAACGGCGCTGCACGCCGTCCCGGCAGACACACCTTAGCAATACCGGGGGGAGTTGGCAACAGGCAATCGGGGGATCAGGCTAAAATACGCAGCAGGCCGCAGACGAGCAGCAGGAAGAACAGGGCCTGCATGCCCAGCTGCAGCGGGCGGTTGTGTACGATCCTCTCGCGCTTGGGCTCGGGGAGGCGATCGGCCAATTCGAGGCTTACCGTGCCTACCAGGAACAACAACATGGAGGCGATGCAGGTATAAGAGAGCCAATCCATAGCAACCTCGCTGGCAACACGTCGGCAACTATAGTTACAAACGATGCAGCCAAATGGTTTCAATCTATCTTGCAGGTTATTTTGACGGACAAGGCCACCGGTTTATTCGATATGAGTAATTTTTTGTCTTTTATATTGACCGCCAGCTCTCAAAACAATAAGATCACCAGTCAGAAATGTTGCGAATTTCTTCGGTTAACCCTTGCCACTGGCGGCAACCGGACACCGAACTGCCGCACGGCGACGCAAGCGCCCGCCGGCGCAAGGAGCCCCGTGATGCTCCAGGTTCTCGTCATCTGTGGCGATCAAGCCTACGCCCGCTACTTAAGCGACCTTTTGGCGGCTGCGGGGCACGCGGCAACGACCGTCGCCACGCCAGGCTGCGTCCTCGCCACGCTGCGCCAGCTGAAACCGGAGCTGGCGATCTGGGCCGCCGGACGAGCCGAGCTCGCCGCCTGGTCGGCAGACGCCAGACTGCATCGCCCCCCTCCCTTCCAGCACATGCCGCTCGTCGTCGTCTCGGAGGCGGCCGAGCTCGAGCCGGATCTGCCGCAGGCTTTCGATTTCCTTACCCTCCCCCTCGACGCCAAGCGGCTTTTGTCCGCCGTCGCCGCCGTTGCCCGTCATCCCGCGCCGCCTGAGAGCTCCTGCGACGAACGGCAGCTTTCCGCCGTCGCCGAACGCATCCACTCCCGCTACGGGCTCGATTTCCGCGACCGTAACCGCTCCTCCCTCGCCAGGGCGCTGAAGCAGCGGATGGACACGCTCAGGCTCAGCCGCTGCCCGGAGTACCTCGACTACCTGCAGCGCCACGGCGACGACCGCCAGGAATACGCGAAGCTCCTGCAATACCTCACCGTGGGGGAGACCTCCTTTTTCCGCTACCCGAGCCACTACCAGGCGCTCAGGGATCACCTGCGCCAGAGCGCGCTCGCCAACGGGCGGCTCCGCATCTGGTCGGCCGGCTGCTCAACCGGCGAGGAAGCCTATTCGATCGCCATTGCCGTGATGCAGGCGCTGCCCGACTGGCGGCGGCGCGACGTCAAGATCCTGGCCACCGACCTGAACGGCCGGGCGCTCAGGCACGCCCGGCGCGGCGTCTACTTAGGCTCCACCCTGCGCAAGGCGAGCGGCGAGGAACTGGCCCCGTTTTTCCGGCAGCAGGAGAAGGCAATGGCGCTCGCCGACGAGGTCAGGGGGCTCGTCGAATTTTCCCCGGGGAACCTTTTCGGGGGAGCCGAGCCGTTTCTGGACGAGCGCTTCAGCGGGCTCGACGCCATTTTTTGCCGCAACGTGCTGATCTATTTCTCGGCCGAGGCCGCGGAGCGTACGCTGCTCTCGCTGGCCGGCCGGCTCAAGGAGAACGGTCTCATGTTCCTCGGCCATTCCGAGCCGCTGTTTCCCGGCTTCGCCGGCCTTAAGGTCAGGCACTCGGGCAACGGCTATTTTTACCAGAAGGAAGCCGCCCACGCCTCCCCTCCCCGGGAGGAGGAAACGGCGCGCAAAGGAGCGCTCGGGCATGTCCGACACTGCTGACATGGGCTACGACGTCGGCACCATCCTGAGCCAGATGCGCGACGAGTACTGGCAGGCGCTGGCCCGGGAGGAGGCCCGGACCAGGGAGGCGGTCGACTGCCTGGTCTGCCGGCTGGGGGGGGAAGAGTACGCCTTCGAGACCTGGTTCGCCGCGGAGGTGATCCGCGTCCCCCGGCTGGTCAAGGTGCCGGAGGCGCCAGAGGTCATCGTCGGGATCTTCAACCTGCGCGGCGAGATCACCGCCGCCACCGACGTCCGGCCGCTCGTCGGGCTTGCCTCCCCGCCCCTGGGCCCGAGCGCGAGGATCCTGGTGGTCAAGGGAAAGGGGTTCACAACCGGCATCCTGGCCGAGGCGGCCCTGGGCGTACAGGGGCTCCTTTTGGAGGAGCTGCGGCACCCCGAGGGTGAGCCGCGCCCGTTTTCCAAGGGGGAATTCCGGCGGGGGGACGCCGCCGCGGTCACCTGGCTCGACCTGGAGGCGCTGCTCGCGTCGCCACTGATCATCGCCGGCCACGAAGAGGCCGGTCAAGAGTGAAACAGCAGCCATCAACTAAAGCCGGCGGCGAGCGCGCGCGCTTTCGCACGCGGCGAGGTGCCCATGTCGAAGAAACTGTCGGTTAAAATCACCACCATCCTGATCCTGGTCATGTTCGTCATCGGGACGGCCTTCACCGTCTACTTCGTGAACTCCCGCCGGCAGAACATGGAGGAGGAACTCCTCTCCAAGGGACGGATCCTGGCGCAGACCGGCGCCAAGTCCATGGAGAGGGTGCTGGACGAGGCGGTGACCAGCGGCCACCTCTCGGACGGCGAACTGTTCGACGAACGCTACCAGCCTATCCCCGGCACCGAGCCGCAGAAGTTCCATACCCGCTTCGACCGCTTCACCGACCGCGCCGTGCAGGCCTTGGAAGACGAATTCCTCAAGGACGAGCAGGTGGTGTTCGCCGTCCTGGTGGACCGAAACGGCTACCTCCCCACCCACAACAGCAAGTTCTCGCTGCCGCTTTCCGGCGACCGGGAAAAAGACCGCACCGGCAACCGCACCAAGCGCATGTTCAACGACGAGGTGGGGCTGGCCGCGGCCCGCAACCTGCAACCGTTTTTGAAGCAGGTGTACCCAAGGGACACCGGCGAGAAGATGTGGGACCTCTCCGTGCCGCTTTACGTCGGCGGCAAGCACTGGGGCGCCTTCAGGATCGGCTTCTCCATGGAGAAGACCGAACAGAAGGCGGCCCGGCTGAGAAACGAGATCGTCGGCGGCATGCTCGTCATGCTGGTGATCGCCTCGGCAACCATCCTCGTGGTGGTAAACCGCTCCATACGCCCCTTGAGGAAGCTGACATACTCGGCGCACCGCATCACCGGCGGGCACCTGGACGAGGTGATCCCGGTGGAGAGCAACGACGAGATCGGCGAACTGGCCCAGGCGTTCAACGTGATGGCCACGGTGATCGTGCGCGAGCTCAAGGACGAGATCGCCAGGAGCGGCCGGCTGATCGCATCGGTGAAGGAGGCGGTGATCCAGCTGTCAAGCTCTGCCAACGAGATGATGACCATCAGCGCCCAGCAGGCCTCGGGCGCCTCCCAGCAGGCGAGCGCCGTGCAGGAGGTGAGCTCGACCTCCGAGGAGATCGCCATCACCGCCAAGATGATCACCGGCAACGCCCGCTCGGTGGAGGCGGTGGCCGAGGACACCGCCAGGCAGTGCGCCGGCGGCTCGGGCGACGTCGCCAACTCCATAGGCGGGATGGGGGCTCTCCGCCAGCAGGTGGAGATGATCGCCCACAGCATGCTGAAGCTTGGGGAAAACAGCCAGCAGATCGGCGGCATCATCGAGATCATCGACGAGATATCGGACCAGACGAACCTGCTCGCCCTGAACGCGGCCATCGAGGCGGCCGGCGCCGGCGAGGCGGGCAAGCGCTTCGCCATCGTCGCCCAGGAGGTGAAACGGCTGGCGGACCGCACCGTGGAGGCGACCCGGCAGATCAAGGGGCTGATCGGCGAAATCCAGCGCGCCACCAACAAGACCATCATGGTGACCGAGGAGGGGACCAAGGCGGTCGACTCCGCCTCGGGCCTCGTGGACAAGGTGCAGCTCTCCTTTGCCAGCATGATGGATACCGCCCTGGAGACCTCGCGCACCGCCAAGGAGATCGCCCTCTCCACCGAGCAGCAGATGGCGGCCTGCGAGCAGATGGCCGAGACCATGGCCGAGGTCTCCGACGTGGCGCAGCACGTGGCGCTCTCCGCCACCGAAACCGAACGGGCCATCGCCGAGATCCTGGCGCTGGCCGAGAGGCTCAAGGCGCTGACCGAGAAAGAGGCCTAGATGCTGGGCAAGTACCTGCAGATCTTCTGCCGGGAGGCGGAGGAGCACCTGGCCTCGCTGCAGCGCGGCCTTTTGAGGCTGGAGAAGGAGCCCGCCCGCGAGGAGCTTTTGCAGGAACTCCTGCGCGACGCACACACCCTCAAGGGGTCGGCGCGCATGGTGGCCCTGGACGACATCGGCACCATCACCCACCTGATGGAGGACCTGCTCAAGGAGCTGGAGAGCGGCTCACGGCAGGTGGACGAGGCCGCCGTCGACCGGCTGTTCAAGGGTGCCGACGCGGTGGCCCAGCTGACCGCCGCCATCGACCGGGGGGAGAAGCCCCCCTTCGACGCCGCCCGCTTCGTCGAGGAGTACCGGCGTGATGCCCTCTGCGGCCGGGCGCCCGCGGCGCCGCCCCCCCCCTCCCCCGGCGCGGCGGTGCAGGCGCGCAAGCCCCACCACGCGGAGCCTGCGCCGCACGCCGAGCGGCCGTGCGAGACGGTGCGCACCGAGGTGAAGGCGCTCGATTCCCTGGTGAACCTGGTGGGGGAGCTTTTGATCAACAGTAAGCGCCAGGACCTCAGGCTCTCCCGGCTCAAGGGGATCTCCGCCGCGGCGGACGAGGCCACCGCCGCCGAGCTTGTGCGCTTTACCGGAGAACTGGAAGAGGAAAAGTTGCAGCTCGACTACCTGGTGCAGGAGTTGCACGACACCACCATGGGGCTCAGGATGCTCCCCCTGCAGACCATCTCCGACGGCTTCGAGCGGCTGGTGCGCGACCTGTCCCACCGGCTCGGCAAGGAGGTGCGGCTTACCTTGACCGGCTGCTCCACCAGGCTCGACCGGCTTTTGCTGCAGGAGCTCAAGCCGATGCTCGTGCACCTTGTCACCAACGCGGTCGGCCACGGCATCGAATCCCCCGCGGAAAGGGGGGCGGCAGGGAAGGAGCCGGCAGGCTGCGTCTCGATCGCCGCCTACCAGCAGGGGAGCTCGGTACTGGTCGAGGTGCGCGACGACGGCCGCGGCATGGACCCGGTGCTGATCAGGCGGGCGGCCGTGAAAAGCGGGGTGATCGACGAGCGGGAAGCGGCGGCGCTTTCCGACGAGGAGACGCTCTACCTGACGCTGCGCCCCGGTTTCTCCACCGCCCGGGCGGTGACCGAGATCGCCGGCCGCGGCGTCGGCATGGATGCGGTGAAGAAGAAGGTGGAAAGACTCAGGGGGAGCCTCATGCTTCAGAGCGAGCCGGGCCGTTACACGGCCGTGACGCTCAGGCTGCCGCTCACCCTGGCTGTCCTGGAGGCGCTTTTGGTGCGGGCGGGGGGCGAGACCTTCGCCGTCCCGGTGAGCTACGTGGAAGAGATCGTCAAGGTCAGGGAGGCGGAGCTGGTGCCGCTCGGAAAAGGCTCCGGGGTCGGAGTCCGGGGGAGCGTGCTCCCTTTGTGCTCGCTCTCGGCCCTGCTCGGCCTGCCGCAGGCGCCCACGGCGGGGAGCGCGCAGAGCGCGCTGGTGCTGGGCCAGGTCGAGCAGCGCATCTGCTGCACGGTGGACGCGCAGCTCGGGAGCTCGCTTTTGGTCGTGAAGGGGCTGGGACGGCAGTTCCGCACCCTGCGGCTGGTCTTCGGCGCCACCGTCTTGGCCGACGGCAACCCGGCGCTGATCCTGAACGTGCCGGCGCTGATCGCCGCCAGCGCCTCCCCTCTCCCGGCTCTCCGCCCCCGCCCCGCCCCCCTCCCCCCGGTGAGGCGCGTACTGGTGGTGGACGATTCCATCACCACCCGCACCATGGAAAAGAACATCCTGGTCACCCGCGGCTACCGTGTGACCACGGCGGTAAGCGGCGAGGAGGCCCTGGCCAAGGCACGGGCCGAGCGCTTCGAGCTGGTGGTGACCGACGTGGAGATGCCGGGGATCGACGGTCTGGAGCTGTGCCGCCGGCTCAGGTCGAGCGAGGCGCATCGCGACATCCCGATCATCGTGGTCTCCTCCCTGGCAGGCGCAGAGGATCGGCGCCGCGCCCTGCAGGCGGGGGCGCAGGCCTACGTCGTCAAGGGGAGCTTCGACCAGGAAGAGCTCCTGGGTACGGTGCGGGCGCTGATCGGCGAGGGAGGGGGCGCGTGATACGGGTCATCGTCGCCGATCCTCAGGGTGCCGAGCGCAAGCGGCTCGCTGCGCTTTTGGCGGCTGCCGGTGTGGGCGTGGTCGGCCAGGCGGCGGACGGCCGGGAGGCGGTGGAGCAGACCCTCGCGCTGAAGCCTGACCTGCTCCTATTGGACCTGGCGCTTCCCGCCGGCCGCGAGGCGCTGGAAACCATCATGGCCCGGCTACCCACCCCCACCCTGCTTCTGGCCGCCGACCCGACGCGCCAGCAGGAGGAAGCGGCCGTACTTTTGAAGCGCGGTGCCCTGCAGGTGGCGGCCAAGCCTGCGGCGGAGGACGAGCAGGCGTGCCCCGGGCTGTTGGAGCAGCTGACGCTTTTGGCCGGCATCCGGGTCATCAGGCGCCCCCGCCGCCACTGCCGGCAGGGAGAACCGCTGCCGACCTCGGCGCCGCTTAGGCCGAGCGTCCTGGGGATCGGCTCCTCCACCGGCGGCCCCAGGGGGGTGCGGTCCCTGCTGCGAGCCCTCCCCGCCGATTTCCCGGGCACCGTCTTCGTGGTGCAGCACATAGGCCGGCAGTTCGAAGGGGGGTTCGCGAGCTGGCTGCAGCGGGAGTGCGCCCTCAGGGTACGGCTGGCGACCGACGGCGCCTGCTACCGTCCCGGCGAGGCGCTGATCGCCCCGGGGGGAAGCCATCTCACGGTGAGCCAGGGGAGGACGCTTCTGGCCGACACGCCGCCGGTCCATAGCTGCCGCCCGTCCATCGACGTATTTTTCGCCACGCTCGCCCGGGAGCACGGCCGCGGCGCGGTCGGCGTGCTTTTGAGCGGCATGGGGCGGGACGGAGCCCTGGGACTTTTGCGCATCCGCGAAAACGGCGGCGCCACCTTGGTGCAGGACCAGAAAAGCAGTGCCATCTTCGGCATGCCCAAGGCGGCCATAGACCTGGGGGCGGTCGACCAGGTGCTGCCGATCGAGCGGATACCGGCGGCCATCGCCCGGCTCTTCGGGCCCTAAAGGAGGAGTTGGATGCAAAGGAGCATACTGATCATCGACGACAGCGAGCTGGTTTTGACCATGGCCAAGGACGCGCTTTCAGAGGCCGGCTACCAGGTCATCACCGCCACCAACGGCATCGAGGCCAACCGCTACATCTTCGCCAAGCCGGCACCGGACCTGATCATCATGGACATCATGATGCCCATGCTCGACGGCCACAAGAAGGCGCGCATCTTGAAGGACAACGAGATGAGCAAGCACATCCCGATTCTGCTCTGGTCTTCCAAAAGCGAGCAGGAACTCAAGGAGTTGGCGAACGAAGCCGGCGCCGACGGCTTCATCGCCAAGCCGTTCACCTCCATCGAGATCCAGGGCAAGGTGCGCAAGTGCCTGGCGGCGCTGCCGTCAGGCGGCGGGTCCGCCGGCGGGCCGTAAAGAAAAGAACTGTGCATTTTTTTACAGCTGACGACAACCTGCCGATCTTTCGACGGTTTTCCGGCCGGCGTCCACTTCGCCGTAAAAATTTGCACACCCCCAACCGCCACCCGCCCCCCGTCGCCCACGACGAAAAGGACGCATTTCCGGCCGGTTACCCTCCGATTTCGGCTTGGCACGCTTGTTGATAGTAATGGATCAGCAAGGAGAAAGCCGCACAAAGGGGGACAGCATGGAACATCAGTACAGCATCATCAACCAGTGCCTGCAGCTTTTGAAGCAAAGCGACATGCCGACCATCAAGAGGTTGAGGGTGGAGATCCAGCTGATCCAGATGAAGCGGCTGCTTTTGAACGAGGACATCTCCCACGAGCTCAAGTCGGGGCCGTGCGGGCGGGACGTGTTCGAGACGCTTTTGAACCAGATGCGCAAACTGTGCGGAGGGGGAAGCGAAGGCGACCTGCTGCCGGACCTCATGGAGCGGATCGGTGGCATGCTGACCGTACTGGGGGGAGACCAGCGGGTGATGCATTGAGCCGTTTACTGCGCCACCGGCAGGACCACCTGCGCCAGGGTGCCGAACCCCGGCCGGGAGCTCAAAAGCAGGGATCCGCCGTGCTCCTTGACGATGTACTGGGAGATGTAGAGCCCGAGACCGGAGCCTCCCCGCTCAAGCTTGGTCGAGTAAAACGGCTCGAACAGGCGGCTCATGGTGTCGGGGGCGATGCCCACGCCGCTGTCCTTGACCTCGGCCACCACCTGCCCGGCCTCGGGCTCGTGGCGCGTGGTCACGCTCACCTCCCCCTTCCCTCCCGGCAGCGCCTGCATGGCGTTCAAAATCAGGTTCATCAGCACCTGCTCGATCTGGTGCTGGCTGCCGTGCACCGCCGGCAGGTCGTCCGCGAGCGAGGTCTTCAAAAGCACGTCGTGCCGGGTCTGGCAGGCGAGGATCGACAGTGCCGAGGAGACGGCGCCGTTCAGCTTGAGTTCGCGGCGCAGGCCGGAGAGGTCGCCCACCCCGTAGTCCCTCAAGCCCTGCACCACCTTGGCGATCCGCTCCGAGTTCTCCACCACCTTGGCTGCGTTCTCGGTGAGCGCGGCACGCGCCGTACCGTAGGCGATCCCCCCCAGGTAGAACTCCCCCTCCTCGCGCTGGTAGCCGTCCAGGATGGGGATCGCGTCGTGCCAGATCTTGGCGATCATGTGCCCGGAAAAGCGGATCGAGGCGTTAGGGTTGTTGATCTCATGGGCCATGCTGGAGAGCAAAAGCCCCAGCGAGGTCATCTTGTTGGTATGGATCAGCCTGGCCATCACCCGTTTCTTCTCGTCCTGGACTTCGAGCTTCATGGCGTTCAAAAGCTCTTCCTGCAGCGCGACGTTCTCCAGTTCGCGCAGTTCCAGGGAGGCGGCCATGGCGTTGATGGCGTTGGCGGCGCGCCCCAGTTCGTCGTCGCCGTCCAGGTCCACCCGGGCGGAGAGCTTGCCGGAGCCGATCTCGTCGATCCCCCCCATCAGGAGGTTGAACGAGGAGGTGACCCTTTTCAGGACCTGGTAGCTCAAGAGCGAGACCACGATCCAGAACAGGGTGCCGATGGCCAGGGACGCCTCCACCATGCGGGCGAGTCGGCGGCGGGCGCCGGAGGTGTCGAGCTGCAGGGTCACCCGGCCGATCACCCGCTCGCCGTCGGCCGCGCTGTTGCCGAGCAGAAGCGATTCCGGGGAGAGGACCGGGCCGGGAGAGGTGACCGGCACCTTCAGCTCCACCAGCCCCTCCCCCGTCGAGCCGCGCTTGCCCGCCTCGCCCATGACCCGGCCGTCGCTGGCGACGATGGAGACCTCCCAGACCGACGGGTAGCGGGCGGTCTCCGCCGCCAGCGAGAAGAGGGTTTCCTGGTGCTCGGCGAAAAGTGGCAGCCGGGCGTTTTGCGCGAGGTTCGCGGCCAGAAGTTTCCCCTCCCGCTCAAGCGAGCTGCGGTAGCTCTGGGCGTCGCTCAGCACGTAGAAGGAGGCGAAGATCGCGGTCAAGAGCGCCACCACCCCGGTGAACATCAGGTGTATCCGGAACCGGAAGCTCTTGCTGTAGGGGATCAGGCGGCGCAGCGGCTTCACGGCGCGGCTCCGCTTAAAGAGAGCTTCAGCCGGCGCAGCACGCCGTCGTTGGCCTTGAACAGCGCCCGGCGCGGCGCCTGGGTGGGGAGCTCTTCGACGGAGGTGCCGCTCAGCACGCTTTGCGCCATTTCGCCCAGTTGGCGGCCGATGTCGAAGCGGTCTATCCCGAGCGCGACCGCCCCCCCGAGCGAGAGGTACACCTCGGCGAAGGTCACCACCGGGACCCTCTCTCCCTGGGCGAAGAGGAAATACGCCTCGGTGCTGGCAGGGGAGACGGCGGTCAGGTCGGGAAGCATCCAAACTGCGTCCACCTTACCCCTGAGCGACTCCAGCATGGCCGGGGTCTCCTTGGCGGAGTGGACCTCGCGCACCACCAGGTCGATCCCCAGACGCCTGGCCAACTGCTGGGCGCGCTTGACGTATCCCCCGCTGCGCGCCGGATCGTATACCACCCCCACCCTCTTGACCCCCAGCCCGTCGAAGACGGAGAGATAGCGGTGCGGCTCGTGCAGCATCCCCACCCCGGTGCTGAGCTCCCGTGCCGGCTTGGCGTTGAGCGCCATCATGTACAATACCGGCCGGTCGCGCAGCCGCTGGGCCACAGCCAGCGCCCGGTCCCCCACGGCCACCACCAGCCGCGGGCCCTCCTCGCGCACGATGCGGACGACGTCGGCCTCCAGGTAATCGGAGAGCACCAGGGTCCGCATGCTTGCCTGGCAGGAGCGTTTCAGCCCCCTCACCGCCTCGTCGTACCCCTTCTCGTGCAGCGATTGCAGCACCAGCACGTCGTAGGCCACCGCAGGAAAAGGAACGAGCAGCAGGCTCAGAAGCAGGGCTCTCAGAATGCGCATCTGATACCCCCCTCGAACCATCGCCCCGCGTTGCGGTAGCTTGCCGACAGCTCCTGTTCGCCGTTGAAAATGTTCCTCACCGAAAAGAACAGTTCTACGCTCCCCCGTTCCGCATCCACTATCTTCTTGCCAAGATGCAGATCCCAGATGACCGAGCCGTACCTGCCATTCTGGTTAATACCGTCGACATTCCAGTCGATGTAGTGGCCGAGCAACTGGGCACGCAGGTGGCGGCTGTCCTCGTATTTGACCCCCAAGTCCAAGGTGTGCCGGGGCACCCCGCTTAAGACGGCGCCGGAATCGGCGTCCGTGGCAAAAATATAGGTGTAGCCGAGCGAGAAAGAGGTCGAGTAAAACGGCAAGGTCCTTCCTTCCAGTTCCACCCCCTGCTTCAACTGCCGGTGCCAGGAGTCTCCTCCACTTTGATCATGGACCTGTACATTCCAAGTATCGTTGCGGAAAAGGGTCCCCTTCAGCCACAGATTGGGAATTTCAGCCGATTCGATGCCGAACTGGGAGGTCCAGACCTTTTCCACAGAGTTGTCCCGGTTCAGTGAAACGAGGCTGTAGCCCCGGGCAGTGTACCCGCGCAGCACGGTGTTGTCGGTAAGCATATAGGTGACGCCGAAGCTCGGACTGAACAGGTCACCGCCTGAGCCGGTGTGGTCGAAACGAAGGCTGGGGGTGACCGCGAACCGTCCCAGTGCGATGGTGTCGTTAAGGTAGATGCCCATCCGTTCGGCAGTAGCCATCAAGATGGCGGCTTGCTTGAGAGGCGAAGTCACATGTGACCGCACATGGTCGTAGTCCACCCCCCATACCAACCGCTGGACATCGTCCCGCCAACTCAGCTTGATGCTCGCGCCGTCGTCGGCATCGGCTGCCTTAGTGGCCTTGACCAGGCCGCCGTCCGACATCCTGCGGGCATCGATTTCCTGGTTCAGCCGCTTGATCCTGCCGGTTAGTTCCAGCGTCAGCGCCTCGCCGATCGGCAACTGCGCCGCGACCGAGGATAACACCGAAGAGCTGTCCTGGGCTCCAGTGTAAGGGGCAACAACCAGTTGGCCGCTGGTACCGCCGAAGTAACTACCCGCAAGAGTCACGGTGCCGTGCCCCGGTAGATCGTAGCGGAGCTTGCCGTAAATGTTGCTCAGGTCAACCATGTTGTTGGGAAGCAGCCCGGCTGAGCTAAGCCTGCCTCCGGTAAGGTAGTAACCCAAACTTTTGGAGCTGCCTGTCAATTCTGCGCGGCCGTCGGTAGTGCCCCGCGTGCCGTAGGAGACCGAGGCCTGACCGCCGAGTTGCCGGGAGGCTAGCGGTGATTTGGTGATGATATTGATGATACCGCCCAAGGCGTTGCCCCACGAGGAGGAAGCAGCCCCTTTGACGATCTCGATCCTTTCGATCATCTGCACCGGTATGGAACTGATGTCGGGGAAATTATCGGAGAGGTTGTTGAGAGGGATATTGTCAAGCAGGACGAGGGTGTGATTGTAGTTGGAGCCCTGTACCTCGATGTTGGTAACCGTTCCCGGCGTGCGGTACATCTCGAGCTGTACACCGGTGACAGTGTAGAGGACATCCGCCAGGGTGTGGGCATTGAGCGCCTCGATCTCGCCGGCGGTGACCACCGTGATGTTCTCGGCGGTCTGTGAAGCCGGTCGCGGCGAACGTCCGGCGGAAACCGCTTCGACGTTGGTGCCGTTGTACAGCTCAAGCGACGACAGGTCGTCGTCTTCGGCACGCGCGGCGAAGGTGAAACAGAGTAGTACGCCCAGCGCCAGGACGAGGCAACTCAACCACCTCCCCGCACTGCTCGTTTTGCCGACCATCCCCCCTCCAAAAATAAAAAAAATTTATTAAGTTTGATTAATAACTTGCCAAGCCGGTAAAGGCGTGTTAATGTACCACAAAACTGGACATGTTGTCCAGTTAACACTTACCTGAAAAGGAGGGTACTGACATGGGCGAATTGAAGGAAGGCGTCGTGGTGGTCGAGGCAGGTAATGAAGTGAACCTGGCGGACTTTGGGTGCTGTCTGACTTGTTTTACGATACTCTGATCCAGTAAGGGGCGCTCTCGATACTGAGGCGCCCCGTTTTTATGTCGAGCGAACTGAATACCTAAGAGCACTGAGGCGTGAAGTCATGCAACTTTCAACCTATTTAAAAGCGTTCCCTCTTGGCACACCGCATGAAGACCGGTTCTTATTGTACTCGACGCTGCGCTCTTCCACGGCACTGGTATCCGGTCAGACGCTGCGTGCCCTCGCTCAGGGGGATTTGCCGGAGAGCGAAGCGGGAACGCTCAGACAGTTGGGGATGGTGACAGACGACGGCATCAGGGAGCGTGAGGAGATGCGCTCGCTTTTGGCACGCGCCAACGCCGGCCATAGCCGTTTCAAGACGATTGCGGTTTTGAACCTCGACTGCAACCTCGATTGCGGCTATTGCTACGAGGGCGAATTTCGGGGCAACAGCTACATGTCGGAAGCTACGGCACTGCAACTGGTAGAGTTCCTGATCAGGAACCAGATGGCCACCGGCAAGGACGTCACGGTCAGCTTCTACGGAGGCGAGCCGCTTCTCTCTGAGGATCTCATCACGCTGATCTCGCGCCCCCTGTTGCAGGCCGCCCGGCGGCACGGCGTTCGCTACGATTGCACCTTGGTCACCAACGGGACGCTGCTGGACAGGGAGATGGCAAAGCGTCTGCTGCCGTTTGGACTGAAGATGGCGAAGTTCACCCTGGACGGCCCGCGGGAGATCCATGACCGCCAGCGCCCCTTTGCCTCCGGATCCGGCAGCTTCGACGCCATAGTGGACAACATCCTGGCCGTGTGGGATCTGGTGCCGATCTTCCTGGGGAGCAACTTCTACCGGGAAAATTATCGGCAATTCCCTCGCCTGCTCGACGACCTGATCGAGCGGGGGGTTACGCCGGAGAAACTTGACAAGGTGCAGTTCGTGCCGGTCATGCCCAAGGCGGGCTGCGCCGAAAAAGGGTCGGGATGCTCCTGCGCTGGCGAACCCTGGCTGACCGAGGCGCTCCCCTATCTGCAGCAGGAAATTGTGGCCCGCGGCTTCGCCACAAACAAGCTGAAGGTATCCGCCTGCATGGTGGAGGTGACCGACAACGTGGTGGTCGGGGTGGACGGCGCCCTCTATAAATGCCCCGCGTTCATGGGCTGGAAGGAACTAAAGGTCGGCACGCTCGCCGACGGCCTCGCCGATTACGCCGACTCCCACGGCATCGGCAACTGGCAAAACGAGGCCTGCCTCGGCTGCGCCTACCTGCCCATTTGCTTTGGCGGCTGCCGTTTTTCTAACCTGTTGCAGGACAAGGCTGTGGGAGATCTCGACTGCCGCAAGCAATTCCTGGACGACACGCTGGAGCGCTACGTCCGCCTGCAGGTCCCCCAACTCCGCGAGCAACAAGGGCCGAGCTACGGCTGAGCCTCCCGCTGCCGCCCTGGTCCAAGAATAAGCGCTCGCCCGAGCGCTTATTCTTTTTTAAGCCTCTTGTTGAGCGTCGGCCGGGCAAGCCCCAGAAGCTCGGCCGCCTGGGTCTGGTTACCTTGGCAGAGTTTCATCGCCTCCCCGATCAGGTATTCCTCGGCCTGCGCCACCGTCGGGAACTTACCGAAGTGGTCGACGAACGGGTTGCCACCGGGGGCGCGCGGCAGCGCGCGGGCCGTGACCGAGACCGACTTGAGCCCGGGGAAGTCCGCCATCCCCAGCATGCCGCCCAGGTGGCAGGTCACCGCGTGGTGCACCAGATTGTAGAGCTCGCGGATGTTGCCCGGGAAGCTGTACTGCTCAAGCGCCGCGATCAAGGCCGGCGCCACGGCCGGCGCCGATTTTTCCTGTTGCAAAGCGAACAGCCGCACGAAGTAATCCACCAAGGGCCCGACGTCTTCCAGCCGCTCCCGAAGCGGCGGCACGCGGAACTCGTGCGCGCAGAGCCTAAAGTAGAGGTCGTGGCGGAATTTCCCCTCCGATCTGAGCGAGGCGAAGTTCATGTTGGAAGCGGCGATCACCCGGGCGTCGCTTTTCAGCAAGAGGTCCGAGCCGAGCCGGTAGTACTCCTTCTCCTGCAAGAGGCGCAACAGCTTGATCTGGGAGGCGTGGCTCAAGTCCCCTATCTCGTCCAGGAAAAGGGTGCCTCCCGCCGCCGCGGCTATCAGCCCGTCGCGCTTGCTGTCGGCGCCGGTGAAGGCCCCCTTCTTGTGTCCGAAGAGGGTGTCGGAGAACATGAAGTCGTCCAGCCCCGCCGCGTTCAGGGAAACGAACGGTCCGGACACCCCCGAGGCCTTGTGCACCGCACGCGCGAGCAGTTCCTTCCCTACCCCGGTCTCCCCCGTGATCAGGACCGGCAGCCGGGACGAGGAGATCGCCTCGATGTACTGGAAGATGCCGCGCATCTTCTTGGAGGTGGTGACGATCCCCTCGAAGGCCTCAGGCTTTTTCAGCGCATCTCCCAGGAGGTAGTTCTTGAGCATCCGGTTCTGCTGGTTGAGCTCGCTCACCTGCAGCGCCTTGCGCACGCTGGCCACCAGGCGGTTGGGGTCGACCGGCTTGGTGAGAAAGTCGAAGGCCCCCTGCTTCATGCAGCCGACCGCCGTTTCCACGTCGCCCATGGCGGTCATGACGATCACCGGTATCCCCGGGTAATCGGCGCAGATGGCTGCCAGGATCTCGCCGCCGGTGACGTGCGGCATCACCCAGTCGAGGATCAGGGCGCTGACCGGCTGTTCGGCTAGAAAAGCAAGGACCTGGCGGCTGTCGGCGAGGGTCTCCACCTGCCGGATGTCGTTGGACTCCAAAAGGAGCGAGACTTTGGCCAGAATGCCCGGCTCGTCGTCGACGAGCAACACCTGTTGTTGCGGATCGGCTTGTATGGTCATGGCACCGCCACTATGAAGGGTCTTTAAAGTTTGCGCATGATATACGTCCCCGTAGCGATATTCAACCATTTTAATCGCCTCGCCGCCCCGCGCGAGGGGGGCCTAAGTCGCCGCGATCCTTTCGGAAAGGCTTGCAACCGGTCGGCAAACGGCTTAAGGTGACGGTGAAACCACCCCACCGGAGGCACCTTTGGACCCCCTGGCACTCTTACGCAAGCATCTCGGCGCCACCCCCGAAACCCTCGACATCGTCTACCGCCACAGCCGCATGGTCGCCGACAAGGCGCTCCTCATCGCCCGCAATGTGCACGCCAGCGAGGAAGAGCTTCGCTTCATCGAAGAGGCCGCCCTTTTGCACGACATCGGCGTGGTCGGCATCCACGCCCCCAAGCTGCACTGTTTCGGCCCCGAGCCCTACATCCGCCACGGCGTCATCGGCCGCCGCATCCTGGAGGACGAGGGGCTGCCGCGGCACGCGCTGGTCTGCGAACGGCACATAGGCGTCGGTTTGAGCGTGGCGGACATCGCCCGCCAGAAGCTGCCGCTTCCCCCACGGGAGATGGCCCCCACCGACCGCTGCGAGCGGATCGTCGCCCTGGCCGACCTCTTCTTCTCCAAGAAGGAGGGGGAACTGGAGCGGGAAAAGAGCCTGACGCAGGTGCGCTTGAACCTGGGCAAATTCGGCGAGGAGAAGCTCGCCATCCTCGACGACTGGCTGGCCGAATTCCACCTGGAGAACGGGACAGGCCCTTAATTAAAGATGCTTCTAATTGGCATACTATCTATGCTATAGTAATAAGCGCTTCGCCGGCTACTAACCTCATCCGGGGCTCCCCCGCACAGGTGCTTTCATGGGTAAACCGCTACGCGTATTGATCGTGGAGGATTCCGAGGACGACGCGCTTTTGCTCGTCTTCGAACTGCGCCGCGGCGATTACTCCCCGGTCTTCCAACGGGTGGAGACGGTGGAGGCGATGCGCAGAGCGCTCGACGAACAGAGCTGGGACCTGGTGATCTCCGATTACGTGCTCCCCGGCTTCAGCGGTCTGGAGGCGCTAAGGCTTGTGCGCCGTTCCGGGCTCGACCTCCCCTTCATCATCGTCTCCGGCAAGATCGGCGAGGATACGGCGGTGAACGCCATGAAGGAGGGGGCCAACGACTACCTGATCAAGGGGAACATCTCCCGGCTGGTGCCGGCCATCGAGCGGGAGATGCAGGAGACCGAGGTCAGGCGCAAACGGCGCGAGGCCGAGGCGGCTTTAGTCAGAAGCGAGCGGCGCTACAAGCGGCTGGTCGCCGCCGTCACCGACTACATCTACACGGTCACCCTGAAAGACGGGGTGGCGGTGAAGACCTCGCACGGCCCCGGCTGCCTGAACGTCACCGGCTACAGCCACGACGAGTACGTCGACAACCCCTTCCTCTGGTACCAGATGATCTACGAGGAGGACCGCGCCGCGGTCACCGCCCTCACCGACCGGTTCGTTGCCGGTCAGGAGCTCCCGCCGCTTGAGCACCGCATCCGGCACAAGGACGGCTCGATCCGCTGGGTGATCAACACCATCGTCCCCCGCTACTCCGAGCAGGGGGAACTGATCGCCTACGACGGGCTGATCTCGGACATAACGCAAAGAAAGCGGGCCGAAGAGTCGCTCAGGCTGCAAAGCGCAGCCCTTGAGGCGGCCGCCAACGCCATCGTCATCACCGACAGCGACGGCCGGGTGATCTGGGTGAACCCCGCCTTCACCAGGATGACCGGCTACCCGCCGGAAGAGGCGCTAAACCGCGACCTGAGGTTCCTGAAATCGGGGCAGCACGACCAGAGCTTCTACCTGGAGTTGTGGCGCACCATCACCTCAGGCGAGGTGTGGCACGGCGAGATGATCAACCAGAGAAAGGACGGCACCCTCTACACCGAGGAGCAGACGGTCACCCCGCTTACCGACGAAGACGGCCGCATCAAGCATTACATCTGCATCAAGCAGGACGTAAGCGAGCGCAAGCAGGCGGAGCAGGCGCTTTTGGAAAACGCCACCATGCTCAAGGAGATGGAGATCGCCAAGCAGATCCAGCTCTCCCTGCTCCCCCCCGCCACCCCGCACCTTACCGGCATCGACTGCGCCGGCCGCTGCGTCCCCGCCACGCACATCGGCGGCGACTACTACGACCTCTTGCTCGACGACGGCCGGGTGGACCTGGTGATCGCCGACGTCTCCGGGCACAGCGTCGGGGCGGCGCTGATCATGGTGGAAACCAGGAGCGTACTGCGCGCGCAGACCGGCTCGCAGAATAGTCCCGCCGCGACCCTCGCCGCACTCAACGAGATCCTGCACGACGACCTCTCTCGCGCCGAGCTTTTCATCACCATGACCTACCTAAGCTACGACCCGGCCACGCGCCTGCTTGCCTACGCCAACGCCGGGCACCCCCCGGCCCTGCTCTACCGTCGGCGGGAGGAGCGCTTTCGCGAACTGGACGCGGAGGGACTGATCCTGGGGGTGGAGCGGGGGGTGGAGTTCGCTCAGGACTGCATCGAGGTCGAGCCGGGGGATCTCCTGCTGCTGTACACGGACGGGGTCATCGAGGCGGAGGCTCCGGACGGGGTGCTGTTCGCCACCCAGAGGCTGCGGGAGGTGCTTACGCGCGAGTACGAGAAATCGTCGGCGGGGATCATCGCGGCGCTTCTGGAGGCGGTCCGTTCCTTCACCGGCAGTTCCAGCTTCCGCGACGACATCTCGCTGCTGCTTTTGAAGTTCAAATGACGGCTTGACGCAGCCCGCTCCCTTGTGTCACCATACGGACTCCCAACTGGGGGCAGAGGATAGAGCGATGGCGAAGAAGATTTTTGTGGCGGCAACCGGGCAGAACTGCGGCAAGACCACGATGAGCATCTCGCTCATGCACCAAGCCAGGAAAAAGTACCAAAAAGTCGGCTTCGTCAAGCCCTTCGGACCGAAGGTGCTGGTCTACAACGATTTCGTGGTGGACATGGACGCGCTCTTGATGGCGCGGGCCTTCGGCCTGGAGGAGGACATCGCGCTGATGTCGCCGGTGGCGCTGCACAAGGAGTTCACCAAGGACTACCTGACCGGCAAACTGGACGACCTGTCGCTGGCCACCTGCATCATGGAGGCGGTGGCGGAATTGGAGAAGAAGTACGATTTTCTGATCATCGAGGGGGCAGGTCACGGCGGGGTCGGTTCGGTGATCGGGCTCTCGAACGCCAAGGTGGCCAAGCTGATCGACGCGCCGGTGGTGATCGTCACCGAAAGCGGCATCGGCAAGGTGATCGACGCGGTGCACCTGAACCTCGCCCTCTACCGCCACGAGGGGGCCGACGTGCGCGGCCTGATCGTCAACAAGCTCATGCCGAACAAGAAGGCGGTCACCAAAGAGTACCTCACCCGCGCCTTCGAGCCGATGAACATCAAGGTGATCGACGGTTTCGACTACTCCCCCACCCTGGCCAACCCGACCTTGGGGCACGTCGCGAAACTGTTCGACCTGCCGCTTGAGGGTGACCAGCGGGAGAAAAGCCGCATCATCTACAACATCCAGCTGGGCGCCGCCTCGTCCCAGCGGGTGATCGACGGGCTCCTCGACTCCACCTTGATGATCGTCACCAGTTCCCGCGACGAGTTGATCGTCACCCTCTCCTCTCTCTACCACATCCCGGCCTACCGGGACAGGATCGCCGGCTTGGTGATCGCCGGCCACGGACCGGTCTCCAACATCAGCCAGCAGATCTTAAACGACAGCGGCATTCCCTACATCCGGGTGGAAACCACCACCTCGGAAGCCTTCACCGCCCTTTCCGACGACGTCGCCAAGATCACCCACGAAGACCAGGAGAAGCTCGACTGGATCACCGCCTCAGCGGAAAAGTACATCGACTTCGCGGCCATCGACGCGCTTTTGTAGACGGCAAGCCCGCGGCTACCCGGCCCCCTCACAGGGTCGGCCGCTGCGGAGCGGCGGGGCCTCCGTCCTCTTTTTCCTGACAGCCGACACAATAGGCGGTATACGGCACCAGCCTGAGCCGCCTGATGTCGATCGGCTCCCCGCACCCCTCGCACCTGCCGTACGTTCCCATCTCCAGGCGCCGTTGCGCCTCCTCCAGCGCGGTGAGCTGATCCCGATGGATATCCGCGACACTCAGCCCGGCATCCGCCAGGGTGTCGAGGATGCTACGTTCGCCGATGTCCTGAGGGATGTCGTACTGGGTATGCAGTTCCTCTCCCGCCCGGCCGAAGAGCTCTTGGCGCAGTTCGGCCCACAGCCTGCGCTTCTGCTCGACCAGCAGATCCCGTAGCTCGCGTTCGTCTTCCCCCATGTTCGCCGCCGGCATGACACACCTCCTCGTCGCGCCCTACTGTTCCTCCTCCTCACTGTCACAGACAGGGCAAAGATATTCGCCGCTTTCCTTGTCCATCTCCATTTCGGCCCCGCACAGGCCGCAAAAGACCTGGGCACCCTTGACGACCGGCTGGTTCTTGATGATCTCCTCTTGCACGGAAACTCGTCTCATCACGCCCCCCTTATGCTAAGCGGTTCTTGAACCAGCCTTATTATACACTAATTGTGCTGCCGGCAGCAGTTTAAGAGCCAACGGCAGCGCCGGCACTCGCGCGACGGCTTCCCGAGAGCTAACCTGCCGTTATTCATGACAAACTGGCGACCTTCTCGCACAGTACCGGGGTGCCGGCGATGGTGAGGTAAAGATAGTTGCCGTCGGCAAACTGCTGGGTCGCGGTCGAGATCTGGATGCCGATGATGGCGTTGGCCCCCTCCGGCGCCTGCTTTTCCAGGAATTCCAGCGCCTCGTTGTACTCGTTGCGGTCCCGCTCCAGGAGTCCGCGCACCATCCCCTTCTCCGAGATCTGGATCGTCTTGTTCATGAGCAGCATCGAGTACATCTCCTTGATTACGTATCCTTTGGGCAGCAGGTGGGTCGTCAAAAGCAGCATGTTCGCCTCCTTTCCTCACAGGGTCTGGCCGTCGTACGCCCGGCCGCAAACCCATAAAGGAGAATACAAAATGGCAGCTTGTCAAGGGGAAGGGAACGCCGTTGCAACGTGGCCGGCATCGGTAGGCTTCGTAAAATGGTTGTTCATTGCCGAAGAAATGTGCTATGGGTGGGGAGAACAGGGGCTCTTCGTGCGCACAGAAGGGCCCCTTTTTTAGTCAGGGAGCGCTCAGAGGTGGCCTGGATGGCAAACTACGAAGAAGCAAGACGTCTGATCCTGGACAACGTGGCCCCGGTCGACAGCGAGCGGGTGGCGCTTTTGGAGGCGGCCGGGCGGATCATGGCGGCGGATTTCCCGGCACCGTGGGACATGCCGCGCTGGGACAATGCCGCGATGGACGGCTTCGCCGTACGCAGCGCCGACTGCTCGCCGGGGACGTCGCTTGAGGTGACCGACTTCATACCGGCCGGGAGCAGTTCCGGCGAAGCCGTCGCCCCGGGATGCGCCGCCCGGATCATGACCGGGGCGCCCATCCCCGCCGGTGCCGACGCGATCGTGCCGTGGGAAGAGACGCAACAGAGCGCAGCCGCGGTCCGCCTGCTTGGCCAGGTGAAAAAGGGAGATCACATCCGTTTCCGCAGCGAGGACGTCCGGGCCGGGGAGACCGCCCTCACCCGCGGCACGCTCCTGGGGCCGGCGCAGATAAGCCTCCTTGCCACCTTCAACGCGGCGCTGGTCCCGGTCTACCGCAGGGTCAGGGTAGCCGTCCTCTCCACCGGCGACGAACTGGTGGAACTGGGGACCGCCCCCACGGAAAGCGAGATCGTCAACTCCAACGCGCTGGCGGTTGCCGCCGCGGTGAAGCTCGCCGGCGGCGAGCCGACCATCCTGGGTATTGCCCGGGACAACCGGGAAAGCCACCTGGCGCTGATGGGCGAAGGGCTCAAGGCAGACGTGCTGGTCACCTCCGCGGGGGTTTCCTCCGGCGACCGCGACCTGGTGCGCGAGACCCTGGCGACGCTCGGGGTGCAGGAGCTCTTCTGGAAACCGGGGATCAAGCCGGGCGGGCCGACCGCCTTCGGCATGAAGGGGACCACCCCGGTGTTCTCGCTCCCGGGCAACCCGGTCTCGACCCTGATCACCTTCGAGGAGTTCGTCAGGCCGGCCATTTTGAGGATGATGGGGCACCCGAAACCGCTGCGCAGGACGGTGCGGGGGATCCTGACCGACGACGTCAGGAAGAAACCGGGGAAGCTCAACTTCCTCAGGGTGAGCGTCGGCATCGAAAACGGGCGCTACCTGGCCACTACCTCCGGCGACCAGAAGACCTCGATTCTCAAGACGATGTTACGCTGCAACGGGCTGGCACTGCTGCCGGCGGACAGCACCGGATTTCGCGCCGGGGATGAAGTCGATCTGCACCTGATCGACCCGACCCTGGAAATGGAGGAGTGACATGTCGTTCAACCATTTTGACGACCAAGGCAACGCCGTCATGGTGGACGTGAGCCAGAAGTCGCCGACCATGCGGACGGCGGTGGCCGGTGCGCTAGTGACTTTAAAGCCCGCCACGGTTGAGGCCATCGTCTCGGGCCGGGTCGCCAAGGGAGACGTGCTCGGCGTCGCCCGGCTGGCGGGGATCGCGGCCGCCAAGAAGACGCCGGACCTGATCCCGCTCTCCCACCCGCTGGCCATCCACCACGCCGCCGTCGATTTCCAGGTGGACGCCGAAGAGGGGAAGATCGCGGTGCAGGCGACGGTGCGCGCCTTCGAGCGGACCGGCGTGGAGATGGAAGCGATGACCGCAGCCTCGGTCGCCGCCCTCACCGTCTACGACATGTGCAAGGGAAGCGACAAGGGGATCGTCATCTCAGAGATCGCCCTGCACTTCAAGGAAGGCGGTAAAAGCGGCACCTATCGCCGGGAACCCGGCTCAGGAGAGTAAACCATGCGTGCTGCGATTTTGACCTTGAGCGACCGCTGCTCCACCGGCGAGCGGGCCGACGGAAGCGGCCCGGCCCTTAAGAGCTGGCTGGAAGAGCGCGGCGTGACCGTCGGGCATTGCGAGGTGATACCGGACGAGAGTGAACTCATCTCGGAGAGGCTCGCCCAGTGGGCGGACAGCGGCCTGTACGACCTGATCCTCACCACCGGCGGCACCGGGGTCTCGCCCCGCGACGTCACGCCGGAGGCGACCGAGCGGATCGTCGACCGCTTGATCCCCGGTTTCGGCGAGCTGATGCGCCTGGAGAGCCTGAAAAAGACCCCCCACGCCATCATCTCCCGCGCCGTGGCCGGAATCCGCGGGCGGGCGCTGATCGTCAACCTCCCCGGCAGCCCCAAGGGTGCCGCCGAAAACCTCTCCTTCGTCTGGGCTGCCATCCCGCACGCCGTCGCCAAGATCCAGGGCGACCCCGAGGAGTGCGGCACCCCGCTTCGTTAGCAGCCTGTTTTCTGTTGACCGGAACCAGCCGTCTAGGTTATAAACCAAACTCGGTTTTAAAATCACGCCTGGGAGGGTCATGAATGTCGCTGATTGAGTTGATCAAAGAGAAAGCGCGCACGCACCTCAAGACTGTTGTGCTTCCGGAAAGTTACGACGAAAGGATGCTGTCCGCCGCTCAGAATATCGTCGAGCAGGGGCTCGCGAAGATAGTACTGCTCGGCAACCCGGCAGCCGTCACCGCCGCCGCCACCGCCAAAGGGGTGAACCTGGCGGGAGTGGAGATCATCGAGCCGGCAAGCGCGCCGAAACTCTCCCAGTACGTGGAAAAACTGGTGGAATTGCGCAAGTCCAAGGGGCTGACGAGCGAGCAGGCCAAGGCACTGCTTTGCGCCCCCGACAACCTCTACTTCGCCGGCATGATGGTGCGCGAGGGGGATGCCGACGGCGAAGTCGCCGGCGCCACCGGCACCACCGGCGACGTGCTGCGTGCCGCCTTCCAGACGGTGGGCCCGGTCCCCGGCATCAAGACCGTCTCCTCCTTCTTCCTGATGGCCACCCAGACCCCGAACTTCGGGGAGAACGGCGTCATCCTCTTCGCCGACTGCGCGGTCAACCCCAATCCGGACGCCCAGGCGCTGGCCGAGATTGCCGTCGCCACCGCGAAGAACTGCAAGTCCTTCCTCGACGTGCCGGCCCGCGTCGCCATGCTCTCCTTCTCCACCAAGGGAAGCGCGAGCCACGCCGACACCGAGAAGGTCATCAAGGCGCTCGCGATCGCCAAGTCGATCGACCCGCAGCTTTCCATCGACGGCGAGCTGCAGGCGGACGCCGCCCTGCTCCCCGCCGTCGGCCAGAAGAAGGCACCGGGGAGCACCGTCGCCGGCCAGGCCAACGTGCTGATCTTCCCGACGCTCGACGCCGGCAACATCGCCTACAAGCTGGTGGAGCGTCTGGCCGGCGCCAAGGCGATCGGCCCGGTGATCCAGGGGCTCGCCAAGCCGGTCAACGACCTCTCCCGCGGCTGCTCCGTCCAGGACATCGTGGACGTCACCGCCATTACCGCCGTGCAGGCGCAGGGGTAGACAGGGAGTAACCGCCAGGCAAGCCGTACACGCAAAAAGAGAGGGGGACCGACGGTCCCCCTCTCTTTTTTTACGCCCGCTTTTCGCCCCCTACCCGGCCAGAAGGTCGTTCACCACGACCCCTGCCATGGTCAGGCCGAAGATGGAAGGGATGAAGGAGACGCTTCCTAAGATGACGCGGCGGTGCTCGCAGGAGAAGCGCTGGTCGTCCTTGTTGGGGCAGATGCAGTTCCCCTTGCAGCCGCCGTCCTGACCCTTTTGCTCGCGGTATTCCTCGGTGGAATACACCACCTTCACCCCGCGTTCGACCCCCTGTTTCTTCAAAAGCTTGCGCACCGAGCGCGCCATCCGGCACTTGTGGGTCTGCGAGATGTCGCCCACCTCGATCAGGGTCGGGTCCATCTTGGCGGCCGCCCCCATGCTGGAGATGATCGGGATGTCCCGCTCGCGGCAGGTGCGGATCAGGTGCAGTTTGCTCGTGATGTGGTCGATGGCGTCCACCACGTAGTCGTAACCGCCGGCCAGCAGAAACTCGCTGTTTTCGGCGGCGTAGAATTCCTGGTGGGGGACGATCTCGGCCTGCGGGTTGATCAGGCGCATCCGTTCGGCCATGACCAAGGCCTTCGGCTTGCCGACCGTGCCGTCCATCGCGTGCAGCTGCCGGTTCACGTTGGTGAGGCAGACGTCGTCGAAATCGACGATCACCAGGCGCCCGACGCCGGCCCGGCAGAGCGCTTCGGCGGCGTAGCTCCCTACCCCGCCCAGGCCGAAGACGGCCACGGTCGCCTGTTTGAGTTTATCGAGTCCTGCCGGTCCGATGAGGAGTTCGGTGCGGGAAAAACGGTGCAACTGTGACATGCGTCCTGCCTTTGGCTAGTGGAAATGAATGACGAAACAGCCAAAGTATCGCATAACTCGCGCGGATCTTGAAAGAGAAACTTTAACGCGGCAGCGGGTTCCCCGCCTCGGTGCGGAAACGCTCGAAGCCTTCGTCGTGCGCCACCTGCTCGTCGCAGGTATAGAAAATGGCGTAACTGGTGCCGGTGCCGTGGGGATCGAGCTTGATCCCTTTTTGCTCCCAGCGCTTCAAAAGCTGCACGTGCTCTTCCAGCATGGCGATGAAATCTTCGATGGTCTTGGCGTCCTGGGGATTGATCCTGAAGCGATAGACGTGCTCGTAGCGTGCCGTTGTCATGGCCACCTCCGCCCTGGTTAGAGAATGGACACCATTGTATCGTGCTTGTCCCGGGAGGCAAGGAGACTAAGTATCAGGGCTCATTGGGCGGGACGGTGATCTCGGAGGCGGCCTGGATCCCCTGGGCGAGCTCCGGGAGGATACCCAGACGCGCGTAGATGGGGCGCACCTGCTCGCGCAGCGCGGGGAGCCAGGCGGAGAAGACCAGGGCGCCGACCAGGCAGGCGAGCCCGCCGATCTGCACGGTGGCGGGGGCGCCGATGCTGCCGGCGACTGCTCCCGCGAAGAGCGAGCCGAAGGGGGTCATCCCCATGAAGGACATGGTGAAGAAGCTCATCACCCTCCCACGCTTGTCGTCGTCCACGATGGTCTGCAGGATGGTGTTGCTGGCCGCCACCTGCACCATGGCGCCGAAGCCGGAGACCGCCAGGCAGACAAGCGAGAGCCAGAGCGTGCCGGAGAGGGCGAAAGCGGCGACGCCGACGCCGAAGAGGGCACAGGAGACGGCGATCAGCCGGCCGAGGCCGATGATGCTCTTGCGGTAGGCGAGGTAGACGGTGCCGGAGAGCGCCCCCACGCCGGAAGCCGCCATCAAAAAGCCGTAGGTATGGGGGCCGCCCTTAAGCACCTCCTTGGCGAAGACCGGCATGAGCACCGCGTAGGGCATCCCCATCAGGCTCATGAGCGCCATCAGCATCAGGATCATCCGGATCGGCTGCGAAAATAGCGCGTACCGCACCCCCTCGCGCAGCTCGTAGATGAGGGAGCCGCGAAATTCGCGGGGCGGGCGCGGAGCGACCCGCATGGCCAGAAGCGAGACCAGCACCGCGAGATAGCTAAGACCGTTCAGAAGGAAGCACGCCCCCTCCCCCAAGACCGAGATCAGCATGCCGGCCACCGCCGGACCGACCAGACGCGCCGCGTTCACCATCGACGAGTTGAGGGCGATCGCGTTGCCCAGCATGTGCCTCTCCTCCACCATCTCGATCACGAACGACTGCCGGATCGGGATGTCGCAGCCGTTCACCAGCCCGAGCAGGAGGCTCAAGGCGATGATGTGCCAGACCTGGATTTTTCCCGAGAGGACGAACCAGGTGAGCAGGAAGGCCTGCAGCATGGCGAGGCTCTGGGTCACGAGTAGCAGGTTGCGGCGGTTGCTGCGGTCGGCGAGCACGCCTGCAAAGGGGGCGACCAGGAAGGTGGGGATTTGGCTCGTGAAACCGACGGTGCCGAGCAAAAGCGCCGAGCCGGTCAGCCGGTAGACGAGCCACCCCATGGCCACCTGCTGCATCCAGGTGCCGACCAGGGAAACGCTTTGTCCGAAGAAGAAGAGGCGGTAGTTGCGGTAGGAAAGCGCCCGGAAAATGCCGCCGCCGTTGCCTCCTCCCCTTCCCTTCAGTGCTGGTTCGGGCATGGGAAACTCCGGCTATCTTGCTCCACGGTAGACGGCGTCGGCGTCGCGCTCGCTCACCCTGATCCCCTGCCGGTCGAGCAGTTCGCCGGTCACCCGCCACAGCTGAGTGATGGCGTTGTTGTAGTCGACCAGCGCCTGGATCTGGTTCCCCTGGGCGGCCACCAGGTCGTTCTCCACGTCGAAGACGTCCTTGGTGGTGGCAAGCCCCACCGCGTTGCGCTTGCGGAAGGCGTCCAGCCGCTGCTGCGCATAGGCGGTGCCGCGCGCGGTGACGTCGAGCTGCTTGTAGCTCGATAAGAGCAGCCGGATCGCGGCGCGCACGTCGTTTGCGATCCCCGACTCCAGGCTTTTCAGCTGGACGCGGGACTGGTCCAGGGCGAGCTTGGCGCGGATCAACTCGTTTTTGGCCGCGTCGTTGCCGATCGGGTAGTTGAACTGCAGTCCCACTCCCCAGACCGGGGAGCGCACGGCTGCCGTGTCGGAGAGCCCCTGCGCGAAGCGGGGATCGAAGCCGCCTGCGCCGACGTTGGCGTTCAAGGAGAGATCGGGAAGCGTCTTGTTGCGGGCCACCCGCTCTTGCAGGTCGTTCGCCTGGATGGCGGCGATCTGGGCGGAGAGTTCGGGGCGGTTGTTGGCGGCCAGCGCCAGCGCCTGCTCTTCGGTGACGGCGTAGAACTCCTTCGTGGGCTGATCGACGACGGCGATCTCACCCGGCGGCAGCTGCAGGCTCAACCTGAGGACGTCCATCTGGTCCTTGACCGCCCGCTCGGCGTCGATCACCGCCTTCTCCCGGCTGGCGGCGGAAAACTCGGCGTTCAGGATCTCCATGGCCGGCAGCACCCCCGCCTTCACCCTCCCCTTGGTCTCTTCCAGGATCTTGTTGGCCAGGCCGAGCGCGGTCCGCTGCACGGCGAGCTGCTCGCGCAGGTTGTAGAGCTTGAAGTAGTCGTTGCGCACCTGCGCCACCGTGTCGAAAAGCTTGGTGCGGAAGCGCTCCAGCGCCCCTTCCTTGTTGAGGCGGGAGACGTTGATGGTAAGCTCGGTCGTTTCCCGCCCGAAGTTGCGCAACAGCGGCTGGCTCAGGGTGAGGTTCAGCGCATCGGAATAGAAGTCGCCCGCGTTGCCGAGCCAGGAGCTGGTGAGCGTCCCCCCGACGGTGCCGCCGGTGGGGAGGAGCTGGCTTACGCCGGCTGACGCCGTGAACTGGTCGACCTTCACCGGGGTGTAGGTGATGGTATTGGAGTTGGAGGTGCGGGAATAGTCGGCGCCCAGCGACAAAAGCGGGTTGTAGATGCCGTAGCTTCCCTCGAGCACCGCCTCGGCCATCGCCGGGTTGTAGAGCTCCACCTTGACGTCGAGGTTGTTGCGGAAGGCAAGCACCACGGCGTCTTTCAAGGTCAGATCGATGCCGGCCGGCTGGGCGTACAGGGACACGGCGGAGCCTGCAACCAAAAAGGCGGTCAGGGCGGCGAGCGTGTTCGCGGTCTTACTCATGGAGGATCCTTTCACAGAGGTTGCTACTCGTATCTCAGTGCCTCGATGGGATTGAGCGAGGCGGCCTTCCTGGCGGGGTAAAAGCCGAAGAAGACGCCGACGCCGGCGGAAAAGGCGAAGGCGATCACGATGGTCTGAGGTGACACCAGGGTGGGCCAGCCGACAAGCGATGCCACGAGCTTGGCCCCCACGATACCGACAATCATACCAATAATCCCGCCCAAGGTGGTCAAAAGCACCGCTTCGGTGAGAAATTGCAGCAGGATGTCGCGTTTTTTGGCCCCGATCGCCACCCGGATGCCGATCTCGCGGGTGCGCTCGGTGACCGAGACCAGCATGATGTTCATGATGCCGATCCCGCCGACCACGAGCGAGATGGAGGCGACGGCCCCCAAGAGGAGCGACATCACCTTGGAGGACTGTTCGGCCACCGCCAGGATCTCGGAGAGGTTGCGCACCGTGTAGTCGACCTCGCGGCTGGGACCGACCCGGTGACGCTGGTTCAAAAGAGCGGTCACCTCCTCCTCGGCCTTCTCCAGCACCTCGCTGCTCTTCGCCTGCACCAGGATCGCCCCCACCGTGTCGGGAAACTGGCTGCCGATCAGCTTGCGCTGGGCGGTTCTCAGCGGCAGGTAGATGACGTCGTCCTGGTCCTGCCCCTGCGGCGACTGTCCCTTGCGGGCCAGAAGGCCGACCACCGTGAAGGGGATCTTCCTGATGCGGACGATCTTGCCGATGGGGTCGGAGGCGCCGAACAGGTTGTCGGCCACCGTCTGGCCCAAGAGGCAGTTCTTGGCGGCCCCGTCCACGTCCGACTGGCTCAGGTTGCGGCCGGCGACCACCGGCCAGTCGCGCACGGTGAGCATCTCGGGGGTGACGCCGTTTAGGACGGTGGACCAGTTCTGGTTGCCGTACACCACCTGCCCGGAGCCGCGCACGGTGGGGGCGGCCTCGGCGACCGAGGGGCACTCCGCCTTGATCGCCTTGGCGTCGTCGTAGGTGAGCGTCTGGGTCGAGCCCGAGCCGGTGCGCATGCCGCCTGAGGTGATGGAGCCGGGGATCACCAGCAGGAGGTTCGAGCCGATCGAGGAGATCTGGTCGGAGATCATCTTGCTGGCGCCGGCGCCGATGGCGACCATGGCGATCACCGCCGCGATGCCGATGATGATGCCGAGCATGGTCAAAAGCGCCCGCATCTTGTTCACCCGAAGGGCGCGCACCGCGATCAGAAGGCTCTGCAGGAAGGTGCTCACGGCGCTTCCTCCCCGTCGGTTGCGGCCGCCTTCGGAAGGTTTGGCGTGTCGGAAAGGAGCTCCCCGTCGCGAAACAGGATGTGCCGGGAGGTGAACGCGGCGACCTCGGGCTCGTGGGTCACCATGATGACGGTGATCCCCTGCCGGTTGAGCCTCTGGAAGATGGTCATGATCTCGACCGTGGTGCGGGAGTCGAGGTTGCCGGTCGGCTCGTCGGCCAGGATGATGGCCGGTTCGTTCACCAGCGCGCGGGCGATCGCCACCCGCTGCTGCTGCCCGCCGGAGAGCTGGTTCGAGTAGTGGTTCTCCCGGCCGGATAGCCCCACCCGCTCAAGCGCTGCCAGCGCACGGGCGCGCCTGAGGGCTGCCGGCACCCCGGCGTAGACCAGGGGAAGCTCCACGTTTTCGCGCGCGGTGGTGCGGGCCAGGAGGTTGAACCCCTGGAACACGAAGCCGAGTTTGCGGTTGCGGATCTCGGCCAACTGGTTGGCGGAGAGTTCCCCCACGTTCACCCCGTCCAGACAATAGACGCCGCGGGAGGGGACGTCCAGACAGCCCAGGATGTTCATGCAGGTGGACTTGCCGCTCCCGGAGGCCCCCATGATGGCGACGAACTCGCCCTTTTGCACGCTGAAGGAAACCCCTTTCAGCGCCTCCACCCGCTCCTCGCCCATGGCGTAAACCTTGGCGACCTTGTCCAGTGCGACCACTTCCCCCATCTTAGAACCTCGGCCCCATGGGGGCCATCCCCGGCTTCTTGCCCGGGACGACCTGCTCGACGATCACCTCGTCGTTTTCCTTCAGAGGGCCGGCCGTAAGCTCCACGAAACCGCCGTCCGAGATGCCGGTGGCCACCGACACCGCCACCGGCGTGCGGTCTTCCTTCAAGAGGTAAACCTTCTGGCCCTGCCCCTTGCGCGGGACGCCGGCCCTGGCGCCGTCGGTGCCGGCAGCGCCCCCTTGCCCGCCACCCTTGGCGCCCGGCGCGGCAGCCTTGCTCCCCGGTTCGCCCTGGGACTCGCCCTTGTCGCCCCCTTTTCCGGCGCCCCCCGCCTTCAGCTTGAACCTGAGTGCCGCCGCCGGGATCTTGAGGACGTTCTCCTTGCTCAGGGTCTGCACCGAGACGTTGGCGGTCATGCCAGGCTTGAGCTTGAGATCGCCGTTGTCGACCCCGATCACCGCCACGTAGGTCACCACGTTCTGGGTGACCACCGGCGCGTTGCGGATCTGGACCACCTTGCCGGAAAACTGCTGGTCGGGATAGGCGTCCACCGTGAAGCTCGCACGCTGGCCGACCTTGAGCCTGCTGATGTCCGACTCGTCGACGCTGGTGTCGATCTCCATCTTGGTGAGGTCCTGGGCGATGGTAAAGAGGGTCGGCGTCTGGAAGGAGGCGGCCACCGTCTGCCCCACGTCCACGTTGCGCGAGACCACGATGCCGTCGACCGGCGACCTGATGGTCGCGTAGGCGAGGTTGGTCTCCGCCTGCCTGAGCGCGCCGCGCATCTGCATCAGGCTCGCTTCGGCAGCCTGCACGCCGGCAACTGCGGCGTCGTAGGCGGTCTGGGCGGCGTCGAGGTCGCTTTGGGAGATGATCCCCTGTTCCAGGAGCTGCCGGTCGCGCCCGAGGGTGCGCTTGGCGTCGGCCGAGGTCACCCGCGCCTTGGCCAGGTTCGCCCGGGCGTTCAGCATGTTGCCGCGCGCCTGCTCCACGGCCGAGATGAACAGGGCCGGGTCGATCTGGGCGATGGGCTGCCCCTTTTTCGCCGGGGAGTTGAAGTCGACGTAGAGCTTGGCGATGGTGCCGGAGACCTGGGTGCCCACCTGCACGGTGACGACCGCGTTCAAGGTGCCGGTGGCGGAGACGGTGGAGACGATGGCGCCGCGTTCGACCTTAAGGGTCTTGAAGAGCGGCTTTTGAGGCTGCCGGAAATAAAAATAGCCTGCGACGGCAAGCGCCGAGACCATGAGGACGGCAAGGACTACGATTTTCTTCACGCGATGCACCCCGAATGATGAGTTTACGGCTGGAGCTTAGGCTAAACGGCAATTGTGCAGGAAAAATGGTCCCGCCGCGGCACATCTGCCATCGTGGCACCGGTGCAGTCTATAACTCGCGTCCGGTCGGGTCAACGATCAAATCCTGTGCGCCGGGTCACATCTTAAAGTACAGGCGCAGGCTATTAGCAACAAGTAACTGTTTTTTCGTTGTTTTATTCCCGTTCAAAAACTATGATCACCGAAACCGCCCCGCCATCCACGGCCCTCCCCCCTACGAATAGAGAGCGTATGATAAACCTAGTTTCGAGCGTCGCACCATGCTAGCCGGCAGGACCCTATTCGCAGTTTCCCTTTTCACCATTGTCGGCATCATCCCGGCTTACGCGCAACCGTCACCGACGGACGCGACACCGGCGGCGACGGCGCCCGCGGCACTGCCGCCCGCACCAAAGGACCTTCAGCTCCAGCCACTCCCCGACCTGAAGCCGGATCCGGCGCTGTCCCCCGCCCAATCGACCGACGTCAGCAAGATCGACCTCAAATACCTCAAAGGGTACGTGGTCGACGCCGGCAGGATCTTCACCTCGCCCTTGCAATGGGAGGGCAGCGACTGGCTCAAGGTCGGGGGAGTGGTCGGGGGCACCGCGGGCCTTTTCCTGGTGGACCAGAAGGTGAAGAACTTCGCCCAAAGCCACCAAAGCACGGTGGCCTCCAAGTTCGCCACCGTCGGCAACGACCTCGGCAACCCGCTCTACACCCTCCCGCCGGTGGGAGCCTTTTACCTGTACGGCTACCTGGCCGACGACAGCAAGGCGCGCCGCACCTCGCTTTTGGCGCTGGAGAGCTTCGCCATCTCAGGCGTCATGACCGACGCCTTGAAGATGGCGGCACAGCGCCACCGCCCCAACACCGGCGACGCCCCTACCACCTGGGACGGACCAAAGCTCAGCCTCAAGAACCTCTCCTTCAGTTCGGGGCACACCGCCTCGGCCTTCTCCATCGCCACCGTGTTCGCCGACCAGTACGGGGACAACCCGTTCGTGCCTCCCATCGCCTACGGCCTGGCGGCGCTGACCGGCCTGTCGCGCATTTACAGCAACGCCCACTGGAGTTCGGACGCCTTCTTCGGCGCCGCCCTCGGCTATTTCGTCAGCAAGGCGGTGTTGAGCTATCACAAGGAAGATCCGCGCGACCAGACGCTGCTCGGCAAGCGGCTGTCGATCACGCCGCAAGTCAGCAAGGAGATGAAAGGGGTCAGCATGAGCTACTCATTCTGATTTCCCCTATGCAGTAGTAACCTTCCTTTCAAGCCGTCAGCAGAGCGCTCTTTGAGAACCATTGAGCGCTCTTTTTTTATCCCGCCACTCTCCTCGCTTTCGGCACTGAAAGAGAATCGCCCAGATAGCTTGACGAAGTTTAGCTGTGCCATTTGACAGCCCAAGGCACACGGGTAAACTTGGGCAGTGGCAAGGCTTGAGCCTTCACCCTCAACGCTAAACGACAAGGAGAGAATTATGACGGCGTATGAAACCAAGGACTTCAGCAAGCTGGTAGGCATGTCGGGCTTCAGCGAAACGCTCCTGAAAAACCATTTCACGCTGTACCAGGGGTACGTCAACAATAGCAATACCCTCGTCGATACCTTGGAAAAGCTGCGCAAGGACGGCAAGGGAACCACCCCCGAGTTCGCCGAGCTCAAGCGCCGCTTCGGGTGGGAATTCAACGGCATGCGCCTGCACGAGCTGTACTTCGCAAACCTGGGCGGCAACTCCCCGATCGCTCCGGAAGGCCGGCTGGCGGCCAGGATTCATCAGGACTTCGGCAGCTACGAGGACTGGTCCCGGGACTTCAAAGCCACCGGCGCCATGCGCGGCATCGGCTGGGCGGTCCTTTACCAGGACCTGATGACGGGGCGGCTGCAGAACGTCTGGATCAACGAGCACGACGTCGGCCACCCCGCCTGCTGCGTGCCGATCCTGGTGATGGACGTCTTCGAGCACGCCTTCATCACCGACTACGGCCTGAAGCGGGCCGACTACATCAGCGCCTTTTTCCAGAACATCGAATGGAACGCCGCCGAAGAGCGGCTCAAGCGGTAACCGCTTAAGACGGCATCTCCGGACGACGAGTCCGGTCGAACAAACCAGGTCGAAGCCGCTTCGCAAAAGGCCCTCCACCGCCGGAGGGCCTTTTGCCTTCTTCCGGCCAAAAGAGGTAACCTCCCATGACACCGGTAAAGAAATGTCTCTGCCTGGCAGTTTCAGCCGCCTGGCTGGTGGCATCCCTGGCAACCGCCGCGCCGGCAGCCGAACTGTTCCTGCTGGGTGGCGAAGCCGGCTCGTTTGCCCCCAAGGACAAAACCTACTCCTGGCAACTGGAATACCGGCAGGAGATCCGTTCGCATCTGGCCGCGGGCATCTCCTACCTCAACGAAGGGCACGTCAAGCAGCATCACCGAGACGGCTACACCGCCCAACTCTGGACCCGCGCCGAACTACTGGACCGCACCCTGACGCTGGCCGCCGCGGCGGGACCTTACTTCTACCTCGACACGGCCGCCGCTCCCACCCCCGACGGATTCGCCAACCGGCACGGCTTGAAGCCCATGCTCAGCGCGGCGCTCGCCTGGCACGTTAACCGGCACCTGGTGCTGGAATTACGCAGCAACTGGCTGGGCGGCGGGAGCAGTTTCGACACCGCCTCGGTGCTGGCAGGTCTCGGCTGCGACCTTTCGACACTCCC